>Ga0184637_10000049_pt1 | contig 71132 bp, 61 predicted proteins | sample PLM3_127_b2_FD_133143 | JGI IMG/M metagenome (GOLD analysis project Ga0184637, IMG submission 133143) | Groundwater sediment microbial communities from an aquifer in East River, Colorado, USA - PLM3_127_b2 | ecosystem: Environmental > Terrestrial > Soil > Riparian zone | place: USA: East River...
CGGTCGCCGACCCCGACCTGGCCCGCTCGCTGGGCGTCCCGGCCCGCTCGCTCGAGGGCTACCTGTTTCCCGAGACGTATCGCCTGCCGCGCGGACAGAGCGGTCGCGAGGTGGTGGGCATCCTGGTCGGGCAGTTCCAGGCCGCGTGGAGCCAGGTCGAGGCGCGAGCGGCCGAGCGGGGTCTTTCGATGCACGAGGTGGTGATCCTCGCTTCGATCGTCGAGAAGGAGACGGGCGCCGCCCCCGAGCGCCCGTTGATCGCGTCGGTGTTCGCCAACCGCCTGCGCCGCAACATGCGGCTCGAGTCCGATCCCACCGTCATCTATGGCCTGCCCGATTTCGACGGCAACCTGCGCCGCAGTGACCTCGACGACACGGCCAACGCCTACAACACCTACCAGCACTACGGTCTGCCACCCGGGCCGATCGCGAACCCCGGACTCGCCTCGCTGCGCGCGGTGATCGATCCAGCTGACAGCGACTTGCTCTACTTCGTGTCCCGCAACGACGGCACGCACCAGTTCTCGTCGACCTATCGCGAGCACGTGGACGCGGTCGAGCGCTACCAGCGCCGGAGAGCCTCGCGATGAGCGATCTGCCGACCCCGGCGAGCTTCTATCGGGAGCAGATCCCGGCGCAGTTCAACCGCGCGCTCGACCGCCAGCAGGCGCTGGGCGACGCCGGTCGCCGCGTCTACGACGCGATGCGCGCAGTCGACGCGACGATCCGCGTCGACGTGGAAGGCGAGGGCGGCGGCACGATCTTCCTGAACATCCGCGCCGGGCGGATGAGCGCTGGAGACAGCGCGGCCCACTCACCGTTCCTGACGCTGATCCAGGACCGCCGAGCGTTCGAGCGTCTCTCGCGCGAGGCCGGCGACTCCGCGCTGGCGCTCTTGGGCGGCCTCTCGGGGCTCGCGGGCGAGATGAAGCTCACGCGCGCGCGGATCGAGAACCTGTGCGACGTGAACGGATTGGTCTCATTCGAGGTGACCGGCGACGATGGCTTCGTGCTGCGCACCCACTTCGGCTCCGACCCGGTGCCGGCCGAACCCAAGACCACGATCACGGTCGACGCCCAGGCCTACCGCAACCTGCGCAGCGGTGCGCTCGATGCCCAGTCGGCCTTCATGAACCAACAGATCCTGGTCGAAGGCGACATGCAGACCGCGATGCAGCTCGCACTGGCCGCGATCGCGCCGGACTGACTGCAAGCGGCCGCAAAGCGCCCGAGCCGGCCCGGGGGGTTTGGGGCGAAATGCCTCGCGCTCGTTCTGGCTCCGGTAGTTAGTTAGGCTCCCGAACCCCCGTCGCCTCCAGGCGTAGGATTCTCTAGTGAATCGCCGCGACCGCCGATGAATCGGTCGACTACTGCGAGTCCGCGGTTGGGGGAGCCAGGTGCGAGGGGCTCGGGCCGAGCAGATCCAGTGGAGCCTGTGCGCGGTGAGCGCGCTCACCGTGCTCAGGACGCTGCTCGCGTTCGGCACGGTCCTCCGCGCGCTCGAGCCCGACGACCTCGCGACGGGCTTTTCGCTCGGGCGGATGGCACTCCACACGGGCTCGTCTGTTTCGGGCTCGGCGCAGCTACCGCGAACATCCTCTCGAACAGCGCACTCGCCGCGCTGCGCGATTCCAAGCGGGACCAGCAGCTCACCCAATTGATGAACTCGGTGTACTCGCACGCCGAGAACATCAACCAGTCGATCCAGGAGCTCCGCAACGCGGTGGATGAGTCGAGCAGCGCCGTCACCGAGCTCGGGGCGTCCGGCGAGCAGCTCGCCGGCACGGCGGGCGAGCTGCTGCGCCGCTCGGACTCGGCCTCGACCTCGATCCAGCGCGCGCTCGCGAGCGTCGGCGAGATCGCGAGCAGCACCGACGTGCTGGCCAGTGTCTCGTCGGAGGCGTCGTCCTCGATCGAGGAGATGGCGGCGTCGATGCGCGACGTGAACGGGAATGCCGAGCGCTGCGCGGAGCTCTCCGACCAGGTGGTGGGCGTCGCCGACCAGGGCTCCCAGGTCGTGCAGCAGACGATCGACGGCATGCAGGCGATCGGGAGGCGACCGCGACCGCGGAGCGCGTGATCCGCGGGCTCGGAGACCGCGCCGGCGAGATCGGCGCAATTCGAACGCGGCGCCGCAAGTGTCGCGAACGGCGTCGATCTCTCCGAGCAGGCGGGCCGCTCGCTGATCGAGATCACCCGCGTCGCGCGCTCGAACAAGAAGCTCGTCGAGGGAATCGTAAGCTCCGTCAGGGAGCAGGCGAAGGTCGCGACGCACATCGTGGGCGTGATCGAAGAGGTGAACTCCCAGGCCGAGCGGATCCGGGCCGCCGCCCGCGAGCAGCAGCAGGGCAGCGACATCGTGCTGGAGCAGGCCCAGGCGATGAAGGAGGTGGCGCGCCAGGTGCACCACACGGCCGACGAGCAGAGCCGCGGGACACGGATGATCGTCGATGCTGTGGCGAGCATCGTCGAGGGGCTCGACAAGATCGGGGTCTTCGTGAAAGAGCAGACCGCCGGCTGCTCGCGCGTCGTCGCGTCGACTTGGGACGCCTACAAGCGCGCCAAGGAGACCAGCGAGTCCGTCGGACAGCTGGTCTCGGTGGCGGACCGCCTGCGCGCCGGTGCCTCCGCGGTGCGGAACCTGGTCACGAGCCTGCGCTCGTAGCCATTCGATCTTCGGGGGGCGTTCCCCTTGCATCGAGGTGCGGCTGCCCGGATACTGCGGCGGCCGCGCTGCTCGTCGGGGTAGCGCTCGATGGACAGGCGGCCGAAGGGGGCTCCGCTGATCTCTTGGATGTTGCTGGGCTTCACGATGGGCGTTCGCCACGCGCTCGAGGCCGATCACCTGGCGGCGGTGGCGAGCCTGTCGGCGCGCGCGGCGGGCCCCGGAGATCTGGTGCGGGTCGCCAGCGCGTGGGGCGTCGGACATGCTCTCACGCTGCTCGCGGTTGCGCTGCTGTGGGTTGAGACCGGAGTCACAGTGCCCGACCGGGCGCAGCCGTTCGTCGAGTCTGCCGCCGGCGTGCTGCTGATCTGGCTCGGCGTTAACCTGTTGCGCGGTCGCGAGGGCGGCTGGGCGCTGCTGCGGCCTCACGAACACCACGACGGCACGCGACACGTTCACCTGCATTGGCGCGCGCAGCAAGGCGCTACCGACGCGACGCTCGTGTCACACCCGCATCCACCGCATCCGCTGCGCCGCGCGCTATTCGTCGGATCCGTCCACGGGTTGGCCGGATCGGCGCTGTTGGGGCTTCTTGCCACGGGCGGCGCGCACGCGGGCCGGGTGATCACCTACGCTGGTCTCTTCGGTCTCGGCGCGACGGCGGGAATGCTGTTGCTCTCGACGGCGGTTTCGCTTCCGCTGCGATTTCCGCGCGTGCAGGCGATCGCGTCTGGACAACTGTTTCACGTGGCTCTGGCGGCGGTCTCGATCGCGATCGGCACCTGGATCAGCGTGCGGTCGATCTCGTCAATTTCTATGTGCCTGGGCGTCTGACAGCGGACGAGCCGACCTGACCGCTCGCGGGCAAGGCCCGCATCCACGGTGTGGATCTTGCGCGCGAGTTGCTCGGTGCGGATACGACGCGCTGATCCTCGTCGACGCGGTGGCGCACGAAGAGGTGCCTGGTATTTTTTTGGTCTTCGAACGAGGTGAACCCGGAGATCAGCGTGCGCGCGAAGATCCGGGCGGTGCGCGACGCCTGATCGGCCCCGCGCCCGCGCATGTGTCGGCGTTCCGAGCCGATCCCGGCGAACTGCGGAAGTCTCGCTAGCTGCTAGCTGAGCGCGACGTCCTTCAAGAGCTGGGGGTTCTCGAGCGCCTTTCCCGCGCCGTGGACGACCGCCGTGAACGGATCGTCACTGCGCAGGATCGGGAGCTTGGTCTCCTGGCGCAGCACGTGGTCGAAGTCGCGCAGCAGCGATCCGCCGCCGACGAGCATGATGCCGCGGTCGACGATGTCGGCGGCCAGCTCGGGGGGGGTCTTCTCCAGCGTGAGGTGGACCGTCTCGACGATCGAGTGGATCGGCTCGACCAGCGCCTCGGCGATCTCCTCGCTGGAAGCTACCACCACCTTCGGAATGCCCGCGACCAGATCGCGCCCCTTGATCTCCATCGTCTGCGTGGGGGCTTCGGCCGAAGCGGTCGCGATCGTGATCTTCACCTGCTCGGCCGTGCGCTCGCCGATCAGCATGTTGTACTTGCGCTTCACGTAGTTGATGATCGCCTCGTCCATCTTGTCGCCGCCACAGCGGATCGAGCTGGACGTCACGATGCCCGACAGCGAGATCACGGCGACGTCGGTCGTGCCACCCCCGATGTCCACCACCATGTTTCCGGTCGCGGCCGTCACGTCGAGGCCGGCGCCGATCGCGGCGGCCATCGGCTCCTCCATCAGGAAGACCTCGCGGGCCCCCGCCGACAGCGCCGACTCGCGGACCGCGCGCTTCTCCACGCTGGTGATGCAGGGCGGTACGCAGATCACGATGCGCGGACGGATCAGCTTGCCGCGGTTGTGCGCCTTCTGAATGAAGTAGCGAAGCATGGCTTCGGTGATCTCGAAGTCGGCGATCACCCCGTCCTTGATCGGGCGGATCGCGCGCACGTCACCGGGCGTTCGCCCCAACATCTCCTTCGCCTCGAAGCCCACGGCGCGGACCGTCAGGCCGCGTCCGTTTGGATCGCCGGTGACGGCGACGACGCTCGGCTCCGAGCACACCAGCCCCTTGCCCTGGACGTAGACGAGCGTGTTGGCGGTTCCGAGATCGATCGCGAGATCGTGGGAGAAGAGGCCAGCGATGGCATCGAACAGCATCGAATCCCTCCCCGGCGGCGGATGGCGGATAGCCGCGGGTGTGTGGGATTCGTATCGGCAGGGGCCGGCAAGAATTGAGCGAGAGGCCGCGTCGGGGGCGCGTCGTGACGGGCGTCACACTCGGGGCTAGGCAAAGGCGTCGGGCGGGCGCGGAACGTGCCGCGCCGTCGGTCAGCGCCCGATCGGCGTTTCCGAGGGCTCGGAGGCGAACGGGTTCGTGTTCACGAGATCGCTCAGATCCGCCATCTGCTGGGAAACCTCGGCCACCGTCGCGCGAACCAGGGTCAGCTGCATGTCGTAGGTGGCCAGCTGAGTGTTCGCTGCGGAGAGCTGGACCTGGAGGCCCTCCACCTGGCCGTTCAGAAGTCCGATCTGCTCGGCCTGGTTCGACACGCGCTGGGTCTGAGCGATGAGCCCGGCAGTCGCGAACAAGAGCAGTGCGACCGCCAGCCCGAACGCGTTCCACGACACGCCGGTTCGCTCGGGTTCCTGGCGACCCGGCTGGGGCCGACTCGCGCTCGCAGATGCCTTCCGATCTTCCGGGAGCGCCACGAGCTTCGGGCTCGACTCCGCGGCTCGGGCGGGGTCTACGGGCTTCGCCTCTGCCATCGCGAACCTCCTGGCCTCATGACTGGATGACTAGTTTCGAAAGACTCGTCTTCCGCAGGTTGGTCTTCTGAATCGTTCGGACCAGCTCCGCGACTTTCTCGATGTCCGTCTCGAACGGATTGTTACAGATGACGCGGACGTTGAGAAGGTTCCCGAGGCGGATATTGGACCAATCGAGGTCGTACTGAATCGAGTTCTGGCGAGCCAGCTTGATGAACTCGCCGCGCATGCGGGCGCGCGTATCCGGCGGCGGCTCGGTCTTGGCCTTGATGATCTCGTCGTCGTCGAGGACTCGCTCCACCAGGCCACTGCGCTCGAGCAGGTAGTAGAGCCCCCGGTTGAGCCGCAGGTCGTGGTACTGGAGGTCGAGCATGAAGACGCGCGGGTCGTTCCAGGTGGTGTCGTTCCGCTCGATGTAGGAACGGATCATCTTACGCTTGATGATCCAGTCGATCTCGCGCTCGAGCTTGTCCGGGTCGTCGTTCAGGCAGTCGAGCACGTATTGCCACTTCGCCACTGCGTCGCGCAATTCGTCGGAGACGGGGTACTGCTCGATGTACTTGTGGGCCATCTCGCAGTACTCCATCTGGATCTCGATCGGAGAGTACTCGCGACCGTTGTCGAGCCGGAGCTTGCGTTTGCAGGTGGTGTCGTAGGAGATGTCCTTGATCGCCTTCACCGGGTTGCGCAGCGTGAAGTCCTGGTTGATGAAGTTGTCCTCGATCATCTGCAGCACGACCGCGCACGCGCCGACCTTGAGAAAGTTCGTGTACTCCGACATGTTGGAGTCGCCGACGATCACGTGGAGGCGTCGGTACTTTTCGCGGTCGGCGTGGGGCTCGTCGCGCGTGTTGATGATCGAGCGGTCGTTCGTCGTGGTGCCCGAGATCTTCTGGTAGATGTGCTGGGCGCGCTGGCTGATGCAGTAGTGCACGCCGTCCTGGGTCTGGAACACCTTGCCCGCGCCCGTGTAGATCTGGCGAGTCACCAGGAACGGGATCAGCTGCTCGGCCAGGTAGTAGAAGTCCACGTCGCGGTCGACGAGGTAGTTCTCGTGACAGCCGTAGCTGTTCCCGACGAAGTCGGTGTTGTTCTTGAAGATCGAGAGCTTCCCGCCGATCCGTTCTTCGCGGATCTTCTCCTCCGCGTACATCTGGAGATCTTCGAGGATCCGCTCGCCGGCCTTGTCGTACACGATCAGCTGGCGAGGCGACGCACACTCGGGAGTCGCGTACTCGGGATGGCAGCCGGTGTCCTGATAGAAGCGGGCGCCGTTCTCGAGGAAGACGTTGAGGAAGTGCTCGGTCGTGATCAGCTTCTCGAAGAGGAAGCGGATCGCCTTCTCCACGGGCAGCGTCTTCCGCCCTTCGGGCGTGAAGATGATCCCGTATTCGGTCTCGATCCCGTAGATGCGCTTCTGCACGCCAACCGTCCGACCCCGAAACAGGCCGACCCTCGCGGGTCTAGCCGCTGAGGTGCTGTCTCAGCTCATCGGTATCGAGCCTACGGAACTTTCGGCCGATTCGCGCGTTTTCGAGAACGCACACCTCGAGGTTCTCCGAGGCCACCGCGGTCTTGCCTTCGACCGCGCGTCCGAGTACACGGTGTCCGAGGCGCAGCACCTCCCCTAGGGGTAGGTCCGGGCGATAGCCCGAGCTGAGCTGGCTCCTGAGCTCTTCCTCGGAGCCACCGATCACGCAAAAGCCCCGGTGATCGCTGATGCTGCCGTCGTACTGGATGCGGTAGATCTCACACTGCTCGTGGTCTGCGAGTCCCGGATCGCCCACCTCGGCGACGATCACCTCGACTTCGAGCGGCTTGAGCTCGCGCGTGAACACGTCGCCGATCGCCTGCGAGTACGCGTTGGCGAGCGCGCGCGCCCGGACGTCGTCGCGGCTGTACTGGTAGCCCTTCATGTCCGCGTACCGGACACCGATCTTTCGCAGCTGATCGAACTCCATGAACTTGCCTACCCCCGCGAAAGCGATCCGGTCGTAGATCTCGCCGATCTTCGACAGCGATGACGCGTTCTCGGCCATCAGCACGATGCCGCCGTCGTATTCCACCGTGATGCTCGACTTTCCGCGGCCGATGCCCTTGCGGGCGAACTCGGCCTTGTCCTGCATCACCTGCTCGGGCGAAACGTAGAAGGGCAGGCTCATGACGTGACTCCGGCGCGCTCGTTCGCACGGCGCGCGAGGATGAACTCATAGACCTCGCGAATCTCGGTTGCCGGCGTCTGCTCGATGCCGGGCTCCGAGCAGTAGATGACGGTCGGGAAGATCCCGCGGACCGTATCGATGCCACCCGTGCCGCGATCCTCGTCGGCGGCGTCGGTGAGCGCCTGCACCGCCATCTCCAGGGCTTCCCGCTTGGAGGCGCGCGCGTGGTGAGACTTCTTCAGCGACTCCCGCGCATAGAGCCCACCCGAGCCGGTCGCCTCGAATTCGGCTTCTTCGTAGCGACCGCCGGTGACGTCGAACTTCCACATGCGCCCTTGCTTCCGCCGAAGATCGAAACCGGCAAAGAGCGGAACCACGACCAGGCCCTGCATCGCTGCCGGAAGATTGGCGCGGATCATCTGCGACAGTTTGTTGGCCTTGCCGTCGAGTTCGAGCGCCTGCCCCTCGATCTTCTCGTAGTGTTCCAGCTCGATGCGCATGATGCGCGCCATCTCGATCGCAGGCCCCGCGGCTCCGGCGATCGCGATCATCGAGTGGTCATCGGTGGCGTATACCTTCTCGACGTCGCGCGAAGCTACGCGCATGCCTTCGGTTGCGAGGCGATCGCCCGCAACGATCACACCATCGGCATACTTGAACGCGAGCACCGTCGTTCCGTGAGGAACGTTCAGGCGCTCGAGATTTCCGTAACGGCCCAGGTCGAATGCCAGATGCGGATGGTCGAGCTGGAGGAGCTCCGAGAAGCTCGACCCGTCGTACCCACCCCTCTCGCCTCCACGACCGGAACCCAAGCCCGGAAAACGCAAGCGCTGCCCTCCCCCCCGCGGAGCGGCGACTACTCGCCTCCGCGTTGGACGTAGTTCTTTACGAATTCCTCAGCGTTCTCTTCCAGAACCTCGTCGATCTCATCGACGAGGGCATCCATCTCGTCCTTCAGCTTCTCGCCCTTCTTGGCGAGCTTCTGCGGCCCCCCCGCGCCCTTGTCCGCACCGGCATCGTCTCCGCCCTTCTTCTGAACCTGCTTCTGGCCGCCCTCGGCGGCGCGGTATACCGGGAGCGGCTCGGCATCCGCTCCGCGGGCAGGTCGCTCGATGGTGGTGGTGATACGCATGTTGGCTCCCGTTCGTAGGGTCGGTTCAGGCCCGCAGATTCTTGACCAGATCGGCAGCGGTCGGAGAGCTGTCGAGTAGATCCTTTACGTGAGCCTTCGTCCCCTTGAGCGGCTCGGCCATCAGGATCCGTTTGATCGGCTCGCCGTCCACGCCGAACGAGATCGAATCCCAGTTGACGCCGAATACCGCCGCTCCGTACTTCCTCAGGCACTCCCCACGGAAATAGGCCCGCGTGTCCGCCGGCGGTGTGTGCACGGCGGCGAGGATCTCCTCGTCGCTGACGATGCGCTCCGCGTGACCCTGTCGTTCGAGAAGATAGTACAGACCCTTCTCGGGGCGGAGATCGTGGTACTGGAGATCCAGCATCTCGACCTGGGGCGACCTCCAATCCAGCGATTTCCGCTCCATGAATCTCTCGATCATCGCCTTCTTCATCACCCAGTCGATCTTCTCGTGCAGCTCCATCGGATCGCGGCGCAGGGCTTCGACGGCGTGTTCCCACTTCGCGAGGACGTCCTTGGTCACCGGATCGAGCGATTGCCTGGCTGTGTAGGCCAGAGCCATCTCGAGATACTCGGCCTGGATCTGGACGGCACTCTTGCGCTTGCCGTCATCGAGCGGGATCTCCTGCTTGCAGCTCGTGTCGTGCGAGATCTCCTTGATCGCCCGGACCGGGTCGCGCAGCGACAGGTCTTTCGTGATCGCGCCGTCCTCGATCATCGCAAGGACGATCGCGGTTGCGCCATTGCGCAGGTAGATCGTGTACTCGGAGAGATTGGCGTCCCCGACGATCACGTGGAGGCGCCGATACTTCTCGCGGTCTGCGTGCGGTTCATCGCGCGTGTTGATGATCGGTCGCTTCACCATCGTATCGAGGGCGACCTCGGTCTCGAAGAAATCGGCTCGTTGCGAGATCTGATAGTCGATCGGGTGGCCGCGATTCTCGGAGCCCACTTTTCCGGCTCCGCAGTACACCTGCCGCGTCACGAAGAAGGGCATCAGGCATTCGACGATTTGCTTGAAGGACGTGCGGCGGTCCATCAAGTAGTTCTCGTGCGATCCGTAACTGTTGCCCTTGCGGTCGCTGTTGTTCTTGTAGATCAGCATCTGCGTGCCGGCCGGTAGCAGTGCGTTGGCCTCGCGGCGGCTGACCTCCAGGATCCGCTCGCCGGCCTTCTCGTGAACGACCAGATCCCGAACGTTCGTGACCTCGGGGCACGAATATTCGGGGTGCGCGTGGTCGACGTAGTAACGCGCTCCGTTCACCAGGGTCTTGTTGCGGGCGATGTTCTCCTGTTGGTTCGGCGTGTACTTCTCGCCGTCGACCTGGAACCCGCGCGCGTCGGCGAGGGGGTTCTCTTGGTCGTAGTCCCAGAGGATTTCGCCCGCGTGATCCTCCCGATAGGCATTGACCAGCAGCACGCAGCTGCTGATCGGATCGAAGTCCGGATCACCCTTGACGGTGATCCCGTACTCGACTTCGGTCCCCATCACCTTCGGAATCGCCATCCAATCTCCGCACGAGTGGCACCTCGCGTTTCTGCTAGAGGTACTGACCCGAGGTGATGTTCTCGATCGACTTCTCCTTGCGGGAGATGCCGGTCATCAGCGTGCGCACATTGATGATGCGCTCACCCTTCCGGCCCGAGATCCGCGCCCAGTCGTCGGGATTGGTCGTGTTCGGGAGATCCTCGTTCTCCTTGAACTCGTCGTTCACAGAGTCCAACAGATCTTCGGGCGCGATGCCGCGCTCGTTGTGCTCGATCGTGCGTTTGACGGCGCGCTTCTTCGCCCGGGAGACGATGTTCTGGATCATCGCTCCGCTCGCGAAGTCCTTGAAGTAGAAGATCTCGCGCTCGCCCTTCGCGTACGTAACCTCGAGGAACTTGTTCTCGTCGTTGGTCGTGTACATGCGATCGATCGTGTCGCGGATCATTCCGTCTACGATCTTGGTGGAATCGCTGCCGTAGCGTTCCTGCGCGCGGGCGTGGAACGGCAGATCCGCGGTGAGGTACTTCGTAAAGATCTCCTTCGCCGCGGCTGCGTCCGGTCGGTTCACCTTGATCTTGAGATCCAGACGGCCGGGTCGCAACACGGCAGGATCGATCAGATCCTGGCGGTTGCTGGCGCCGATCACGATCACGTTGTTCAGCGATTCGACACCGTCGATCTCAGAGAGGAACTGCGCGACGACCGTGGCTTCCATGTCCGAGGAGATGCCCGATCCGCGCATGCGGAAGAGCGAGTCCATCTCGTCGAAGAAGATCACCACCGGAACGTTCTCGCTCGCCTTGTCGCGCGCCTTCTTGAACACCTCGCGCAGCTTGTGCTCGGTCTCGCCGACGTACTTGTTCAACAGCTCGGGACCCTTGACGTTCAGGAAGTACGGCGTGGTCTCCTTGCCCGTGCGTTTCTCGATGCTCTTCGCCAGGCTGTTCGCCACGGCCTTCGCGATCAGCGTCTTCCCGCAGCCGGGCGGACCGTACAGCAGGATGCCCTTGGGCGGCGAGAGTTTGTGCTCGGCGAACACCTCGGGATAGATGTACGGCAGCTCCACCGAGTCGCGAAGGATGCCGATCTGGTCGCCGAGGCCGCCGATGTCGTCGTAGGTGACGTCCGGGATCTCCTCCAGCACCACTTCTTCCACGGACGACTTCGGCATCTTCTCGAAGGCGTAGTGGGTGCGCGGGTCGTAGAGGATGTGATCTCCGACCTTCAGGTTCTCTCTCCGCAGCGGATCCGATAGCGTGATCACGCGCTCGTCGTCGGTGTGACCGAGGGCGATGACGCGGTTGTCGCCGAGGAAGTCGACGACGGACGCGATCTCGCCCCGTGCCACGAACCCCGCCGGCTCGACGACGTTGAACGCCTCGTTCAGCACGACCTGCTGGCCTTCCACGAACTGGAAGGGATCGACGTTCGGGTGCACGTTCACGCGCATCTGCCGGCCTTCGACGAAGATCTCCGCGGTGCCGTCCTTGTTCGCTCGGGTGAAGATCCCGTAGTTGTTCGGCGGCGCGCACAGCTTGTCGACCTCCTCCTTGAGGAGTTCGATCTGCTGCTTCGCCTCCTGCAGCACGCTCACCAGGCGCTCGTTCTGTCGCTCGGCGTCGGCGAACTGCTCGCGAGTCAGGTGGTAGCGGCGGCGCATGGCTTCGTGCTCGGCAAGCATGCGGTCGAGACGCCGACGGAACTCCGGGGAGTCCGCGCCAAACAAACGCAACGCGTTCCGCAGGTCTTCGATCTCGTCGCGTTGAGATCGCGCCGGGTCGGCATCGCCGGGTTCCGGGTTCCCCTCTTGTCCGGGAGGAGCCGCGGAGATGCGCCGCATCACGTCGCGCACGAAGCCCTTTCGACCAGACCTGGGATCGAACTCGCTGCTCATGCCGTCTCCTCGTTGCGCCGGCTCACCCGATGGGTGGCGCCGGTTCCGCGTGGAGTCACTGCAAGCGGGATGCCACCAGTGCCGAAAGCGCAACCACCTCGCTCAGGTACATAGAATTCTACGGCCACTGAAACGCTTGGGTGGCGCACGCGAGGCGGTGAATACGTCTGCTCCTGGCGAACGCGAGTAGCGCTCGAGTCATCGCTGGCACTCGCTCGAATCGCCCGCGGAGCGTCGGGCTCCGCGATGGAGCGATTCGAACACGTCTTCGGTGCTCGCATGTTCCGCATCACGAATCGTCCCAGAGCGATTCGATCGGACCTCCCCGCACGGGCGCTCGAGAGCGGATCGAAGGCTCACAACCTCCTGAAATAGCGAATGTTTTACGAGCGTAGCAGAGACGTCTCCAAGCAACCATCACCCGGCCGCAGCTAGAGCCGTAAGTGTGCACCGAGCCACCGCGAATCGAACTTGGTTCTAGAAACTGGCTTCGCGGGAGCAGAACCGTCGAGCGAGCCGCCTCTAGATTGCGACGCGGGCCGCCCAGGGTAGAAGCGCCCGTTCTCGGTGCGTGATCTCCGCTTCTGGACCGATTGCGGTGGTTGGCTCGCCGTTGCCTCCCCCCTGCCGCTTCGAGATGCTCACCGAGGGTTCGGAGTCCGGCAATTTTGACGCAGCGTCGGCAACCCGTCTCGCAAGCGCTGCTGCGAAATCGATTGCGCGGGGGAAGCCCACCGGAGGTAAAGGACTTCTCGATTCGGGAAAAGCGCGGAGTCGCGGAAAGTCCCTTCGGCCGTGGTTGTCCGCTTGCCATTTTGCGGCTCGCGGGGCCGCTCGCCGGCACCCGCGGAGCTCCCGAGGGCCGTTCCGAGTGAGCGCGGCGCGGCGCTGCTGGGAATCCTAAGGCGAAACTTCGATCACCTTCACCCCGACGGGCGCCTGGAACCTGAATTCGGAACCGCCGGGGTTCTGGTTGAAGCGCAGGTCGTGAAACTCCACGCCGACCACATTGCCGAGCAGATCGACGATGCGCGTGCCGTGGACCTCGCCGCTGCTCGGATCGACCAACAGGAACAGCTTCTCGTAACTCGCGGGCTGACGGGGGACGAGCTCGAGCTCCGCCTCGGACGCCCGGCACGACATGGCGGTGACGTTGAAATCACGCCGCATGTCCCCGGCGCCCAGCAGGAACTGCGCGGCCGCGCCGGTCAGGAAGCCCTCGCCCGCCGGGATCTTCTGGACCTCGCCGAACTTCGGGTCGAAGAGCCAGAGCGTCTCGCCGTCGCTCACGACGAGACTCGGCTCCGGCTCCTCGTAGGTCCAGCGCATCCTACCGGGCTTCGCGATCACGACGCGACCGCGCGAAACGAGCGGCTTGCTGGCTAGAGACCCGAGACTCGCCGGGCGGGTCGTCTGCTCGAACTTCGCCGAGACGTCGCGGACCCCGTCGTAACGCGATTGGACGGCGCTTGCGGCGCGGTCTCTGCACCGCATCATCGCCGCTCCGGAGGATTCCGCGGCCTCCTCCGCCGCAGCCATGATCGCGGCCCCGCGACTCGCGGTCAGCAAGAGACTCACCGCCAGGGCAGCTCCTCGTCGGCGCCACGTCCTCATAACGTCCTCGGACGGCGAAAGCCGGGAGGGATTCAAGGCTCGAGCGAGCTCACGAAGACCTCGCGGGGCTTCGTCCCGATCTGCGGCCCGACCACACCTTCGTTCTCCATGTGCTCGACGATCCGCGCCGCGCGGTTGTAGCCGATCTTCAGGCGGCGCTGAACGTAGGAGATGGAGGCATTGCGGGTTTGCGCAACCAGGGCCACGGCCTGGTCGTACATCTCGTCGACGTCTTCACCACCGCTCTGCCGCCGGTCCCCTTCCACGTCGAGCTGCGCGAGCTGAGCGTCGAACGAGGGCGAGCCCTGGTCGCGCAGGAAGGCGGTCAGGTTTCCGACCTCTCCCTCGGTCACGAATGCGCCGTGCAACCGCTGCATCTTCGATGTGCCGGGGGGCAGGAAGAGCATGTCACCGGAGCCCAGCAGGTGATCGGCGCCGTTCTGGTCGAGGATCGTGCGGGAGTCGATTTTCGACGACACCTGAAACGAGATCCGAGCGGGAAAGTTCGCCTTGATCACACCGGTCAACACGTCGACGCTGGGTCTCTGTGTCGCGAGAACCAGATGGATGCCCGCCGCACGAGCCATCTGTGCCAGGCGCTGCAGCGACTCCTCGACGTCCTTCGAGCACACCACCATCAGATCGGCGAGCTCGTCGATCACGACCACGATGTACGAAAGCGGACGGTACTCGACCTCCACCCCCTGGTCCTCGTCGGGACCGGGTTTGAGTCGGAAGGTCTTGTTCCCCGTGGCGGCTTCCTTCTCGCAGCGTTCGTTGTACTGCTGGATGCTGCGGACCCCGAGAGCCGCCATCAGCTGATAGCGCTCCTCCATCTTGCGGACGATGCCGGCGAGCGCTGCCGAGGCTCGCTTGGGGTTGGTGACCACGTCTGCGATCAGGTGCGGAATCCCCGCGTAGATCGAGAGCTCGAGCAGCTTCGGATCGATGAGCAGCAGTTTGAGTTCGTCGGGAGTGCGTCGGCACAGGATCGAGCAGAGCAGAGAGTTGAGGAAGACGCTCTTCCCGGTCCCCGTCGCACCCGCGACGAGCAGATGGGGCATCTTCGCCAGGTCGGCGTCGATTGGATTGCCGAAGATGTCCTTGCCGAGCGCGACCGGAAGGCGCGCCTCGCTGTTGCGGAACTTCTCACTCTCCAGCAGGTCGCGCAGATAGACGGCCTCGCGTTCGGCGTTGGCCACCTCGACGCCGACCACCGACTTCCCGGGAAGTGGGGCAATGATCCGCACCGAGAGCGCACGCAGCGCGAGGGCAAGATCGTCGGCGAGACCGACGATCTTGTTGACCTTGATTCCCGAGGCCGGCTCGAACTCGTACATCGTGATCACGGGGCCGGGATGCACCTTCACGACGCTGCCACCGACGCCGAAGTCCTGGAGCTTCTTCTCCAGGATGCGCGAGTTCATGATCAGGCTGTCGCGATCATAGGTGCGGGCGCCGCGCGGTGGCTCCTGAAACATCGAGACGTCAGGAAGCCGATAGGGTCCGTGCGGCCGATGCTCCCGGAACGCGAAGCTCTCCTGTCGGGCACCTCGCGCGGCGCGCTCCTCGGCGTGATCGACGATCTGCGGAGCACCCTTCCGCAAGCCGGCGCGTGCGGGCGCTGGCTCGAGGGTGGCCGGTGCTGCATCGGCGGCCGATGTTTCCACCGGCTCCGGCCCACGCTGGGCGGCCACACGGACGCGGCGTGCGCGTCGCTCGCGCCACACGCCGAGGTTGCGCCAACCCTCTTCCGCGGTGCGACCCAGCTCCACGACGCCCCGCTGCACCACCAGCCACGTCCTGGCCACGGCGCGTATCGCTCCCGACAGCAGGCTCAACGCAACGGCCAGCAGTGCGGAGATCGCCATGCCGATGCGTCCGATCGTTCGCCCCACGGATACGCCGGTCACCGCAAGCGCACCGATACCGACCGCCAGAGTGTTTGCGAGCAGCGCCCCCCAGGATCCGAGTACCCAGGCTTCGTAGCGCGCCAGCAACTCGCCGAGTGCTCCACCCTCGAGTCCCTCGAGTCGCGGCAGCGCGCCACCGAGCAGCGGAGGCATCGCGGTGGCCGGGGCCAGCAGCAGAGGAATCGCGAGTCCCAGGCGCGAGGATGGGGAAGGGAGGCCCAGGCCGGCCAACAGCCGGGCGCCAACCACCCCGACGATCGCGACAAGCAGATACGCAGCGAGACCGACGCTCTCGATCAGCCCCGCCGCGACGAGTGCGCCCAGGCGACCGCCGCGGTTCGAGACCGGATCGGCACTCCAAACGGGATCTCCGGGCGCGTAGCTCCACAGCGCGATCGCCGCGAAAGTCGCCAGCCCGAGCAGCCCCGCCCCGACCGCCTCTTGCACGAAAGCGCTGGTCAGAACCCCAGTTGCCCCGATCCGAGATCCGGCAGACCGGGCCCGCCCGGACCTAGCCATGGCCGTGGTCTATGCCCATCGAACTCACCCCCCGGGATCCGCTAGGCCGCTCCAGGGTAGGCGGGCACCGGGAGGCGTCAATGGCTCACCATCTAGAGCTTCCCGGCTCGAGGCGACATGCGCCTCGCAGCGCGCGCTCGAGGCCCGCAACGATTCGAGAATCGATCAGGATGTCCCGGTGTGCAACAAGTCGCTCGCGATCGGGAGTCGTTTCTCAGCGCGAGCGGTGCAGGTTCGCCGTCTTCAAACCGCGTTCGAACAGATTCACGGCTAGATCGCCTTGACGCGCCCATCGCCCGGGGAGAACATCATTTCGATCGACACCTCTCACCGACGGAGCGAACGCCATGTCCAGCGTGAACAAAGTGATCCTGATCGGTAACCTCGGGCGAGATCCCGAGCTTCGCTACACACAGAGCGGTCAGGCGGTCGCCAACTTCACGCTGGCCACGAACGAGCGTTTTTCCACAAAGGACGGTGACAAGCAGGAACGCACCGAGTGGCATCGCATCGTTGCCTGGGGCCGTACTGGAGAGTTGTGCGCGCAGTACCTGTCCAAGGGGCGCAGCATCTACCTCGAGGGCCGGTTGCAGACCCGGGAATGGGAGGACAAGGAAGGGCAGAAGCGCCGAACGACCGAGATCGTCGCCAATACTGTCCAGTTTCTCGGCGGGCGAGGGGGCGAAGGTGGAGCGGGACCCGGCGGCTCGCCTTCGGGTGCAGGAGACGGGGGCCTCGACGCCGGCGGTCCGCGCCCGGACGACGTTCCCTTCTGAGAACGTTTTCTCAGGAGGGCAATCGCGCCGGCCCTGTGTACTTTTAGTCGCCGGTGCCGACCCGCAAGCTCCGCACCAGCTGGTTGATCAGCTCGCGCGATTGGGCGTCTAGGTTTTCGAACTCGATGCCCATGCCCGGCGGCTCTTGATGGTCGCCGACCGTCGCGCGGACGACGCGACCCATGACCTGAATCGGCTCCGCGCTGCCGGGGATTCGAAACTGCAGGGCTACCGGCGAGCCGAGTTCAGGAGGGGCCTCGGTTTCCACGAACATTCCGCCCTCGTTGATCCTGCGGGCGAACTCGGAGAAGAGCTCGTCGACCGTCTTGTAGTCGACCTGAACCACCAGATCGGCGCGCTCCGAGTGGCGGCGCTCCGCGCCCGCGCCTTGGAGATCGTTGGGGGGTCGCTGGAGGCTGGTCTTCATGGACGGATCCCGAGGGTATCACGAGTTCCCCTCTCATCGACGCAACGCCCTGGGTTCCTTAGCGGTGTCGGCTTGGTCTGCGTCGTCGAGGGCACCCTCTTCACGGAGACTCACGTAACCCCGCTCGGCCACGACGACGTGGTCCAGGACCCGCACGCCGAGGATCTCACCCGCGCGGGCGAGACGGGAGGTGACGGCTCGATCCTCGGCGCTCGGGGTCGGATCGCCGCTCGGGTGGTTGTGGACGAGGATCAGCGCGGCGGCGCTCGCACGCAGCGCGGGCCGGAACACTTCCCGCGGATGAACCAGGCTGGCCGTCAACGTGCCCTGCGAAACAACCTCCTCACCCAGCACGCGATGCCGTCCATCGAGAAGAACGACGACGAAGCGTTCTTGGGACAGTCGGCGCAGACGCGTGGCAAAGTGGCGAAATACATCCTCCGGGCTGCGCAGCGCAGCGCCCTCCGGAAGGCGCGAGCTGGCGCAGCGCCGACCCAGCTCGAAGGCTGCGATCAGCGACGCGGCCTTCGCCTCCCCGACGCCCGGCACGGTGGAGAGCTCGCAGCTGGGTGCGGACTCCAACCGATCGAGTCCGCCGCTGCGCGCCAGCAGCGAGCGAGCCACATCGACTGCATCGTGACCTCGCGCTCCGGTACGGAGAAGGAGCGCGATCAGCTCGGCGGCGCTGAGAGCTTCTGCCCCTCGTGAGCGCAATCGCTCGCGAGGCCCTTCCGTTCGCGCGGGTCTCCGGTCCATGGCCGTCGCATCCATCTCGGGATCTCGGGACCGGGGAGCGCGAGCATAGCAGTCTACCCGTTGGAGCCCTCACGATCTCTCTCGACTGACTCTGCGCGGTCGAGCGCGGTGTCGAAGGAAGCTGCCGAGAGACTCGAGCGTCAGCGCGGTGAGATGCTGGCGACGAGGGTCGCACGCAGCAGGCGATCCACGACTTGCGACGCGAGCGGGTGCGGGCTCTGGCGCACACGCAGCGCGATCTCGGGCGCGTCACCGCGTTCGGCGGCGCGCTCGGCGAGGCGCGCGATGAACTGGTCGCGTTGCGCGACGCGTTCCAAGCGCTGTGCAAAGGCGGTCGGATCGATCATGAGCTGGTTCAGCTGCCGGTCGAGAGACACATAGATGGCGTCTTCCAGCGGAGCGCGGTCCAGCCGCACCCTGGGGCCCGCAGCGGGCGCCTGCGCAAATACCGCCGAGACGAGCTGCGGCCGGATGACGGTCGTGAACCGCCGAATCGGCTTCGGTCGCTCGGCTGTCGCGATCGATCGGGTCGCGTCGGCAACGTTGAGCGCGTCGGTGGCATCCCCGGAACGCAGAATGGAAGGAAGCGATCCCGGTGACATGGTAATCGCGAACAGCGTTGCGACGGCGGCGGCAATCGTCATCGCCACGGCAGGACTGGCGAGGCGGCGTGCAACGCCAAACGCCACGTGCACCACCCGTGGCCGCGACTGCTGCTCTGCCACGTACTCGAGAACGCGTCCCACCAAGTCGGGGGAGGGCTCGGGGTCCGGTAGACATCGCAACAGGGACACGAGGTGGGCGAGTTCTTGCTGGGCGTCTGGATCGGGTGGGTTGCTTCCAAAGTCCTGGCGCAGCAGATCGAGCGCCCACGGCTCGAGGGGCTGTTGATCGTCGAGGCGGGGGTTGGTCACGGTAGCTCTCCTATACGCGAAGCTTGCACAAGCTCCCTCAGTCGCTCGCGCAGTCCGAGTCGCGCACGGTGTATACGCGACTTCACGGTTCCCTCGGGGATGTTCAAGATCTCGGCGATGTCCTTGTAAGACTGGCCTTCGATGTCATAGAGGACAACGGCCATCCGCAGCTCTTCAGGCAGCTGTTGCAGGGCTTGCTGAACCCGATTCTGGATCTCGACGCCGTGCGTCGCGTCTTCGGGATCACGGGGCATGGCGTGGATCTGAGCGCCCGATGCTTGCCGCAGCGCGAGCTCCGTCTCGCGCGCCCGAGCGCGACCGAGGCTTCGGCGTCGATTCAGCGCCGCGTTGGCCGCGACGCGATACAGGAAGGTGGAGAACCGGGATTCCCGCCGGAAACGGTGGCCATGACGATGCAGGCTCAGGAAAGCCTCCTGCGACGCATCCTCGGCCTCCTCGCGGTTTCCGAGCATCCGATAGAGCAGGCGGAAGACGTTGCGCTCGTGGTTGCGGACCAGGCGCTCGAAGGCTCCTGAATCACCGGCCTGCCAACGCGCGACCAGCTCGGAATCCGGATCGTCCGAGGGGAGGAAGGTATCGGCTTCGCGGATCCGCCGGGAGGGAGCCGTGGCGACCGTGCCCGTCTCCACCATCTCGGCGCTCATACCATGCATGCTCCGACTCGGACACCGCGAGTCTTTGGGCGGTTCTCCGGTGTCGCTTCGGTCGGCGTCGCCCGACCCACCGGCGCTCAACCCGGCGCCCACGGATCCAGTGGATCGTCCCTGCGCTTCCATTCTCCGCTCTTGCCACCGCTCTTGCGCACGAGATGGACGGCGTCCACCACCATCTCCCGGTCAATCGCCTTGCACATGTCGTAGATCACGAGCCCAGCGGCTGCGACCGCCACAAGGGCCTCCATCTCCACGCCGGTCCGGGCGTGCGCACGAGCAGTGACCTCGATCCGCACCCGGGCGCGCTCGGGCTCGGGTATGAGCTCGACGTCGACGCCGTCGAGGGAGAGCGAGTGGCAGAGGGGGATCCATTCGTCCGTCCGCTTGGCCGCCTGGATCCCGGCGATTCGCGCCGTGGCCAACACGTCTCCCTTCGCGATGCGTCCCTCGGAAATACGGGCGAGGGTCTCGGGAGCCATCCGGACCGCTCCGCGCGCGACACAAACCCGACGCGTCAGCGGTTTTTCGGCCACGTCGACCATTCTCGCGCGACCCTGAGCGTCGAGGTGGCTCAAGTCGCTCATATCTACGCGCTCCCGATTTCGTCGAGGTGCTCCTCGAAGAACGATGCCACGTCGGAAAGCACCCGGCCGTAGCTCGGCTCGTTGAAGATCTCGTGTCGCAACCCCGGATAGCGAACGAAGCGCGCTGCGGGAGCGGCCGCCGCGAAGCGCTCGCTTCCTGCAGGCGCGCAAATGGGATCATCGCCACCGTGCAGCACGAGCAGGGGCAGCGCAACGTCGGCCCCTCTCGGACCGGTCCGCTCCAACGCGCCCATCAGCTCCGCGGCCAGGGAGGCGGTCATTTTGCGTTCGACGAGGGGATCTGCGAGGTAGGCCTCGAGCACGCGCGGGTCGCTGGCCAGACCCTCCAGATCGAGACCGGCGGAGAGGCGCAAGCGCGGGAACAGCGCTCGGATCAGGCGGGCGAGCCAGATACGGAATCGAGCGCTTCCTATCGGCACTGCGAGCGCCGCACCAGAGAGAACCACGCCCGAAACTACTGGCGTCCGCTCGCACGAGAACGCCGCGACGACGAGCCCGCCCATGCTGTGCCCGATCAGAAACACGGGACGGTTTGGGGAGTCCTCCCGCACCTGTGCGAGCACGAGCGCGAGGTCGTCCAGGTAATCCCCGAAGCGCTCGACGTGACAGCGCCGTCCGCTGGAGCGGCCATGTCCCAGTTGGTCGTACGCGTGGACCGCAAAGCCCCGCTCCGCCAGCCATTGACCGACGTGCTCGTAGCGCCCGCTGTGCTCAGCAAACCCATGAACCACCACGACGGAGCCGCGCGGACAGCTGGGAACCCAACCGCGCCGAAACAGCGTTTCGGCCGCAGCTCCGCGGACGGGAAGCTCGTAGCGGCGGATCGCGGGGGCAGGGCTCTCCAACGTGGGTGCGTCAGGATTGCACGAGGCGACGAACCGTGGCTCGCGCTGCTCGCACCCGATCCAGGTAGGCCACGCCACGAATGTCGGAGCCCCAGAAGTAGGCCGAGATGCCGTCATCCTCACCCAGCCGCCGGATATTGTCGGACAGGATCCAGCATCCGGCCTCGACGTTGCTCTCGATCGTCGTCAGGTTACCCCCTAGGACAAGGGTTCCGATCATGTGCGGCATCACCTGCATCAATCCCACCGCCCCCTTCGGTGAGAGAGCCCACGGGCGAGCGCCGCTCTCGACGAGGATGATTGCGGTCACGAGCTGGGGATCGAGTCCGTAGTCCCCACTGCTGCGCAGGACCGCCCGGCCAATCCGCTGCCGTTCGGCACCGGAGAGGTTGGGGTTCGCGGAACCGACGATCCCACCGATCACCTCCATCGAGAGTGTCGAAGGCCTTCGGCTCTCCAACGACGCCAGATCCTTGGTGGGGACGCCGCCCGACACGAGGCCGATGGCGGCGAGGGCGAGTAGCAGAGTCTGCGAGCGCTTCATTTTGAAACCCCCCGGGGACGATCAAGGGGACCCTTGGCCGACCACCAGCGATTTCGAGCCGGGAGAACATATCGATCAATCGGAGCTGCGACCAAACCCCGATCTGCTGACACCCAACAGTGATCGGCAACCGGACGTCCCCGGACTTGGTTCTGGCAGCGTTTCGGTTTCCTGGCCCGACCCGACTGCCCCGCTTTCTTTCCGTTGACCCCCCGCTCGCGCGGGTGATAGGATGCTCCCATCGGTGAGGATGGGGACCGAATCGGGTCGTCGGGCGTCAGCCCGGCCATTAGACGTCGTACCAGTGGATGGGAGCTAGCGGGCAGAGGTGTCTGCACTCCGCGAGGCACGGCGGCACGCTTCCGGGTTTCGGGCAGCACGGCTTCACTCTTGGCGACCGCGGGCGCGGCGCCGCGCAGCAGCACACTTTCAGACGACAACCCAGACAGCCCAAGCAGACGCAATGGCGACCCTGAGGAACTCCATCTCCGATGACGGCCCAGCAACTCGCCGCACCCGACCCGCTCGCCAGTGTCCCGGCCCTGCGCATCCTGGAGGGCCTCACCCGCATCCACCGCTGGATCCTCGTGATCGATGCGCAACGCCGAGTCTTGTGGGTTAGTGAAGGTCTCCGCGAGATCCCCGGCATCGATGGGCTAGCGCAGGGCATGGATGCGCGGACCTTCCTCGCGAAGCTGCCCCGACCCGAGCAGGTCTTCCCGCTGCGATCGAGTCTGCGCGGCCGGAACCACCTCCAGAGCGCTCCGCTCGAGCTGCGAGGCGCGGACGGGCGCGCGATCCCCGTCGACCTCGACCTCGTGCGCGTCGCTTCGGAGGAAGGCGATCTCATCCTCGTGATCGCGACCGAACACGCCTTCACCTCCCGTGACGACGGTCTGGACGCGCACCTGCTCGACTCATTGCCCGACGCGGTGCTCGCCATCGATGCGGGGGGTGTCGTGCGCAGGGCGAACGACGCCGCGCGCCGGCTGCTGGAAGCTTCTGCAAACGAGATTCTCGCCCGCCCGATCGGTGCCCTATTCGCGGAGGGGGCGGAGCAGATCGAGGCGCTCGCCGAAATCCTGCAAGGCCCGCCGCGGGAAGCCGTTTGCGATCTTCGCCTGCGCGCTCGGTCGGGTCGCATTCGTTCTCTGGAGATCTCCGTGACTCCGCTGGGAGCGGGAGCCCGCGCGCTCCTCCTTCGAGACGTGACCGAGGAGCGCGAGGCGAAGCAGCGGCTCTGCAAGGCGAACGAAGAGCTCGAGCATTGCGTGGGAGCGCTGGCTCATGATCTGCGGTCGCCGTTGGTCGGATTGCTCGGTTTCTCCCGGCTCCTGCGTCAGGATTACGAGGATTCCCTCGATGAGACGGGACGACACTTCGTCGACCGGATCGAGCAGGCCGCGCGCATGATGGAGTCGTTGATTCACGATCTGCTCGAGCTTGCTCGCATCGGCGAGCCCGGCGAACGGCCGTTCCTGGTCGACCCGTGCGAGGTCTTGCAGCAGCTCGCCGCCGAGCTCAAGCCCCGTCTGGAAGCTGCTGGCATCGAGCTGACCTTGCCGGGGGGCCTCGTATCGCGCGTTTACTGCGATCGCTCGCGCCTGTACCAGATATTCTCGAACCTGATCGGCAACGCCATCGATCACATGGGACCGCGCCGCGATGCGCGTATCGAGGTGCAGATCGAAGAGGACGACCATGCGCATGAGATCGTCGTGGCCGACAACGGACGCGGCGTCGATCCCGCCCATCGGGAACGCATCTTCGAGATCTTCAAGAGTATCGGCATACGAGCCGATGGCCGTCGCGGCACGGGCATGGGACTCACGATCGTGAAGAAGATCGTCGAGAAGCACGGCGGGCGGGTCTGGGTCGAGAGCGAGCCCGGCCTCGGCGCGCGCTTTCACGCCACGCTTCCGCGCCGCTAGGCCAACCCGCCGCAAGACGTCGGGCGGTTGCTCCACTACGGGCGTTCCCGTAGCTTCGCGCGCCGGATGTACCCGGTCCTGTTCCGAATCGGCGATTTTCCGATCAGCACCTTCGGGCTGATGATGGCCACGGCCTTCTTGGTCGGTTCCTGGATTACCGCCCGCCGGATGAAGGAGGTGGGACTCGACCCCGATCTCGCGACGACGCTGCTCGTGTACGTGATGCTCGGTGGCATCGCGGGTTCGAAGCTCTACTTCGCGATCGACGTTTCGATACGCGACGGTCGTCCGTTCGCGGAGCTGCTCTTCGCGCGCGACGGAATCACCTGGTACGGCGGGCTGGTTCTCGCCACGATCGCGGGATCGATCGGCGCCCGGATCCACGGCGTCTCAGTCGTGCAGCTGATGAATTGCGTGGCACCTGCCGCGGCCGTCGGCCAGGCGATCGGCCGCGTCGGTTGCTTTCTCGTCGGCGACGACTATGGCAGGGTGACCGATGTACCTTGGGCCGTCAGCTTTCCGCAAGGCGCGCCCCCAACGACCGCGCTGGTCCACCCCACGCAGATCTACGAGATCTTGTGGCTCTTGCCGGTGGCCTTCGTGCTGTGGAAGCGCCGCGATCGGAGCCCGTTCCTGTTCGGTGAGTATCTCGCGGCGAACGGCCTCGGTCGCCTCGTCATCGAGAACCTGCGCGTGAATCCGAGGGTTCTGCTCGGATTCACGGAGCCCCAGATCGTCGGAATCGCGCTGATCCTCGGTGGCGCCGCGGCCTGGCTCCACTTCAAGCTCCGGGCGACGCCAGTCGCTGCGTAATCCAACGCTGCGTAATCCAAGCAAGGGCTGCGCTCATTTCCGCGCAGGACCGAGCCGGATCCTCGGGGAGGCGCCGCCGAGACGTGCGAGCAGCGCGGTCGCGTCGTCGGACACCCGCGTCCGATCGGTTCCCTCCGCGAGCTGCACGATACTCGATACGGCGTCCCGAGCGAGCGGCACGAGATCAGGATCCGGCGACGCGGCGTCGGCCCACTTGGCGAGATGGCTCACGCTGCCGGCGTAGTCCCGCGCGACGTAGGCGTGCATGCCCTGGGCGTAGCTGCGCAGTCGTTCGATCGCCGGATCGGCGTCGGTCTGCGCGAGGGCGCGCGCGAAGCAATCGCGGGCGGCTTCGAACGAGCCGCTCGCCAGGTACGAACGGCCAGCACTCTCCAAGCCCCTCTCTACCGAGCCATACATCTCCTCGAGCAGCGAGTCCAAGGGCACGCCGAAGACCGCTGTGACCTCCTCGGCCCGCTCGGTGACGAAACGCACGGCGCCGTCGTCGCGCAGGTCGGCGATCAGCAAGCGAAGCTGGTCGGCCGTCCTCTGCACCAGCGCCTCCAGCTCGCGCACACCCTCGTCGAGGCGGTCGTCGACGGCGCCCAACATCTTCTCGAACTCGTCGAAGAGCGCCTTCGACTCCTCCCCCGCGTCGGACTGGAGGGCGCGCACGCGCGGACCATAGACCTCGCGTTGGTAGAGATTCTCGCGCAGCTTCATCGCCTCATGGAAGAGGGAGCCCACCGCGAGATCGAACAAGGCTTCCCGATGGGTCGACCCCCGGACTACGCCGCCGGGTCCGCGGAAGACCGCGTGGGTGCGCTCCTTCAATCGGAACAGCACGCTGCCCTCGTCGTCCCGGATCAGCGCAGCGAGCTCCGCAAAACGCAGTCCCTCCGCTCGATGTCGTGCCGTGAGCTCCCGGACGAGCCGGTGAACCTCGAGGAAATCCCGCAGGATCTCCAGAATCCGCGTCCGTCCGCGCATGGACCGATTATATGGGAAGGGTGCGTCGAGATGGACGGCCCTGCGCTCCCCTCGATCGAATGGCCTGCTCCGGGCGCTTTCTCTACCGTTGGATGGCCTATCCGCAGTGAGTACCCGCCATTCCCGATGAGGACCCCATGGCTCAGATCGAACGCGAGAGCATGGAGGTCGACGTCCTCTACGTCGGGGCGGGCCCCGCGACGTTGGCGTCGGCGATTCACCTGATGAACCAGGTCGAGGCTTGGAACCGCAACGCCGAGAAGGCCGGGAAGGTGCCGATCGAGCCGCCGACGGTCCTCGTGCTCGAGAAGAGCGCCAGCGTCGGAGACCACATGCTCTCGGGGGGCGTGATGAACCCCCGTTCGATCCGCGAGCTGGTTCCCGACTTCGAGCAGCAGGGCTTCCCGACCGAGTACGTGTGCAACTACCCGGGCTTCTGGGTCTTCCACCCGAAGGGCAAGATCGCGCTGCCGTCGTTCGCGACGCCGCCCAACTTCCGTAAGAAGGGCTACCACGTCGTCTCCCTCAACAAGGTGGCGAAGTGGATGGCCGAGCGCGCCGAGCGCGCCGGTGTCGAGATCTACCCCGGCTTCGCCGGAGACCAGATCCGGGTGGAGGGGGGTCGGGTCGTCGGCGTCCGGACCGGCGACATGGGGGTCGACAAGGACGGGAAGCCGAAGGGCACCTTCCAGCCGGGCATGGACATCTTCGCGAAGGTGACGGTGCTAGGGGAGGGCGTGCGCGGCAGCCTCGCCAAGCAGCTGATCGACCGCTTCGACCTGCACGGGTCGAACCCGCAGAACTTCGAGACCGGCATCAAGGAGATCTGGCGAATCAATCCCGAGAAGCACAGACCCGGCCGGGTCGTGCACGGGATGAGCTTTCCGAAGATCCTCGACGGCTTCCACGGCATGTGGCTGTACGACATGCAGGACAACCTGGTCTCGTACGGCTTCGTCACGATGCTCGATTCCAAAAACCCGAACACCGACCCGCACCTCGAGGCCCAGCGTTTCAAGACCAATCCGTGGATGAAGTGGCTGCTCGAGGACGCCGAGCTGGTGCGCTACGGAGCGAAGGCGATTCCGACGGGTGGGCTCTACGCGCAGCCGAAGCTCTATCACGACGGGGCGCTGTTGATCGGCGACGCGGCCAGCATGTGCAACGCCCAGAATCTCGCCGGGATCCACATGGCGATCAAGACGGGGATGCTCGCCGCGGAGACGATCGTCGACGCGCTCGCGGCCCAGGACTTCACCGCCAAGACGCTCGGCGGGTACACCGAGCGCTATCGCAAGAGCTGGGCCTACGACGAGCACTATCAGGCCCGCAACTTCGGCGCCTCGACGGAGCGGGGAGTGGCCTTCTTCATGCTCAACGAGCCGATCCGTATGATCACCGGCGGCCGCGGCATCCAGGACGAGATGAAGACTGAAGCCGGGCACCGGCACATGAAGCGGCTCGCGGAGCTCCCGGTGCACAAGCGCGAGCGCGAAGCGTTCTCCTTCGACGGCGTTCTGACCTTCACGAAGGAGCACCTGGTCGGATTCAGTGGTGCGGCGCACGAGGTGGATCAACCCTCGCACCTGGTCGTGGCCGACACTGATCTCTGTCGCGACGTCTGCGCCGAGGAGTACGGCAATCCGTGTGAGTCGTTCTGCCCGGCGGCGGTCTACGAGATGATCGACGACCCCGAACGCCCGGGGAAGCAGAAGCTCTTCATCCACCACGAGAACTGTGTCCACTGCAAGACCTGCGACATCGCGGACCCCTACCAGGTCATCACATGGACGCCGCCCGAGGGCGGCGAGGGTCCCGACTACACGCAGATGTAGCTGGCGGGTCTACGGGAGCCCGAGACCCGGAGCCCACAGGTACAGGAAGGCGGGGCCTTGCACGGGCAGACCGTCCGGCCACAGGTCGAGCAACGCGTCGCGGTGCCGCGGTGAGCGCGTGTAGTAGTTGTTCGCGTATTCGCGCGGACGGTGATAGGTGATCACCCGCGCCGAGCGGAGACCGGCGAGCTCGCGAGCCTTGCGCAGGGAGTCGTCCAGAGAGCTGATCTCGTCCACCAAGCCCCGTTCCAGCGCCTGAGTCGCACTGAAGATCCTGCCATCCGCGAGCTCACGGATCTGTTCGGCGGAGAGCTTCTTGCGGCCCGACTGGACCACCTCGACGAAGCGCTGGTAGAGATCGTCGATCACCGATTGGAGCTGCGCACGCTCTTCGGGGCGCATTCGGCGCAGGATCGAGCCAGCGTCCTTGAAAGCACCGCTGGTGATGGTCTGATCCTCGACGCCGATCTTCTGCATCAATCCCGCTACGTTGAACGCCGAGAAGATGACGCCGATCGAACCGGTTACCGTGGTGCGCTGGGCGCGGATCTCGTCGGCCGCGAGCGCTACGTAATAGCCGCCCGACGCGGCAGTTCCCATCAGCTGGGCGACGACGGGAACCTTGCGCTGCTGCTTGAAGAGCTGGATCTCGTCGTAGAGCAGGTCGCTTCCGGTGACGGTGCCGCCCGGGCTGTTGATTCGCAGCACCAGAGCCTTGATCTGCTCGTCGGAGCGAGCGAGGTCGAGCTCTTCGCGCAGTCGGCTCACCATCCCCTCACTGACCGTTCCGAAGAAGTCCGCCACCTCCGAGGTCTCGGTGATCACGCCATCGACTTCGAGGATCAACACCTTCGCATCGCCCTCACCATCGACGACCGTCTCCACGAGAGGTTCGATCTGACCGCTCGGGAGGTTGATCGTGATGCAACCCAGCGAGCACACAGAGAGCACCCATGCGAGAGCCGAAGCCGCGAAGCGTCGAGGAATCGTCATGCGTCGAAGGTCCTCCGGGAAACCGAGAGTAGTAAAACGAAAGAGCGCGGGAGCGGGCGCCATAGCACACCGCCCCCGCGCCCTCGGCGCCTCTCACCCCCCTTGTTCGAGACGCCTGGAACTTCGGCCCAGACCGTCCGCTCCGGCGCAGACGTTGGACCCTCAGGTCGACCTCTAGCTGCAGCCGCTCGTACCCCCACAGTTCAGGCACTTGTAGCAGGCGCCGCTGCGGATCATGATCGAACCGCAATCGCTGCAGCTCGGCGCGTCCGCTTGGTTGACGATGCGGTATGGAATCGGGTCGAGTCCGGAGCCGCCTGCGACGGCGGATACCCTGGGCTCGAGCACCGGCAGCCCTGCGTCGTCGGGTGAGGTCTCCTGCTCGTCGGCGATCTCCGGTTCGTGCAGGAAACGATTGCCGAGGAAGCGGAACACGTAGTCCATGACCGACTTGGCGATCGGGATCTCCCGATTGTTCGTGAAGCCGGCCGGCTCGAAGCGGGTGTGGCTGAACTTGTCTACCAATGCCTTGAGCGGCACGCCGTACTGGAGTGCAATCGACGTCATGGTGGCGATCGTGTCCATCAGCCCCGAGACCGTGCTGCCTTCCTTCGCCATGCGCAGGAAGATCTCGCCCGGCTGGCCGTCGTCGTAGAGCCCGACCGTCAGATAGCCCTCGTGCCCCGCAATCGAGAACTTGTGGGTGCGCGCCTGGCGCTCGTCCGGGAGCTTGTGGCGGATCGGGCGCGCTGCGGTCTCCTCCGCCCGGGATTTCGACTCCTCCTTCCCAGCGTTGAGAGGCTGGGTGCGCTTGCTGCCGTCGCGGTAGACGGCCAGCGCCTTGAGCCCGAGGCGCCACCCTTCTGTGTAGGCGCGCACGATGTCGTCGACCGTCGCGTCTTCGGGAAGGTTCACGGTCTTGCTGATTGCACCCGAGAGGAAGGGCTGCACGGCACCCATCATCCGCACGTGGCCCATCCAATGGATGCTGCGCGTTCCCTTCACCGCGCGGAATGCGCAATCGAAGACTGGAAGGTGCTGGGCGGCGAGACCCGGGGCGTCCTCGATCGTCTCGTGCTCGTCGATGTACTCGACGATGCGCACGATCTGCTGCTCTGAGTAGCCGAGCTTTCGCAGCGCCATTGGAACGGTTCCATTCACGATCTTCAGGAAGCCGCCGCCGACGAGTTTCTTGTACTTGACGAGCGCGATGTCGGGTTCGACACCCGTCGTGTCGCAGTCCATCATGAATGCGATCGTGCCCGTTGGTGCGAGCACCGTGACCTGGCCGTTCTTGTAGCCGTGCTGGCGACCCGACTCGAGCGCTTGGGTCCAGCACTCGTGCGAGGCGGCCAGCAGATCCTCGGGCACACCCGCCGCCGGAATCGCAAGAGCGGCCTTCCGGTGCATGTCGACCACGTCGAGGAAGGGCTTGCGGTTCATGCGATAGCGCGGGAACGGACCCATCGCTTGCGCGATCGCTGCGCTGGTGGCGTAGGCCTCTCCGCACATCACCGCGGTGATCGCCGCGGACAGGTTGCGTCCCTCGTCGCTGTCGTAGGGCAGCCCGAAGGACATCAGCAGCGCGCCTAGATTCGCGTAGCCGAGCCCGAGCGGCCGGAACAGATGACTGTTTCGCGCGATCGCGGGCGTCGGGTAGTTGGCGTGATCGACAAGGATCTCCTGCGCGAGGATCGTCAGAGCCGCCGCACGGCGGAATGCCTCGACCGCGAAGCGTCCCTCGCCGTCGAGGAACTTCATCAGGTTGAGGCTCGCGAGGTTGCACGCCGTGTCGTCCAGGAACATGTACTCGGAGCACGGGTTGCTGGAGTTGATCCGTCCGGACGCCTTGACCGGATTCCAGCGGTTGATCGTGGTGTCGTACTGGATACCGGGATCACCGCAGACGTGTGCGGCGTCCGCCATCTCACGCAGGACCTCGCGCGCGTCGAGCGTATCCATCGTCTCGCCCGTGGTGACAGCACGGGTCTGCCACTTCGCGCCGTTCAGCGCCGACTGCATGAAGCCATCGGTCACCCGCACCGAGTGGTTCGCGTTCTGGAAGAACACCGAATCGTAGGCTCCGCCGGGCACGTTGAAGCCGCCGTCGTAGCCGGCGTCGATCAACGACCAGGCCTTCTTCTCCTCGTTCGCCTTGGAGTGGATGAACTCCATGATGTCCGGGTGGTCGACGTTGAGGATCACCATCTTCGCCGCGCGGCGCGTCTTTCCGCCCGATTTCACCACCCCGGCAAACGAATCGAAGCCTCGCATGAACGAGACCGGCCCAGAGGCGGTGCCACCGCCGGCGAGCCGCTCCCGCGACGAGCGGATCCTCGACAGATTGGAGCCTGCACCGGAGCCGCCCTTGAACAGCATCGCCTCGGTCTTGGCGAGGTCCATGATCGACTCCATGGTGTCGTCCACGGAGTTGATGAAGCACGCGCTCGCCTGCTGGGGCGTGTCCTTTACGCCGAGGTTGAACCAGACCGGGCTGTTGAAGGCCATCCGCTGCGTCACGAGCAGGTGGGTCAGCTCGTCGGAGAAGATCTGGGAATCCGAAGGCGTTGCGAAGTAACCCGACTTGTCCCCCCACTCGCGGATCTTCCCGACCACGCGACCGATCAGCTGCTTCACGCTGCGCTCGCGATCCGACGCGTCGAGGTGACCCCGGAAGTACTTGGACACCACGACATTGGTGGCGAGCTGCGACCAGCTCTTGGGAATCTCGACATCCTTCTGCTCGAAGACGACCTCACCACCCTCACCGGTGATCTTGGCGCTCCGCAGCTCCCAGGTGACGGCGTCGAAGGGGTCTTCCCCGGCACGGGTGAAGACTCGTTCGATCGAGAGACCCTTCGCCATGCGGCTGTCCTTGCGCCCCTTGCTGCCGACAGCGCGCAGGTGACCTCGATCGTCCGACGTCGTGGAATGCGTGGTGGTCATGAAGCGAGACATCCCCTTGAGCGATTGATTGCGAGCCAGCCAGCCAGCTGGAGAGCGCTAGATTTTGGGGGCCGCCTCAGCGGCCGCGCGGGTACGAACCGCCTTGTTTCGAGCCGCGGTGGTGGCTCCCCAGGTGTCGAACTCTGGATCTGTTGGCGATCGCGGTTACGGTCTGCGCCCCGACTCAGCGATTCAGCGAATCCGAGACGACCCGGCGCCGGCGAACAGCCGACTCTACGACGCTACCGAGAGGCTTCGCGGGCTGGGAATCGGCCTCGAGATCGGAAGCCGGACCCCGTGCGCGGGACCCTCTTGCGTGCAAACCGAGCCGCCAGTCGATCTGCATGACCTGAATGACCTGCCGCTCGTGCCTGCGGCACCGCTGAGATCGAGGGCAAAATCCCGGGGATGAGAGAGGCCCCAGAACGCCCGGAGCCCCCGAACGAGTACCAGGTCCTCCATCCCGGAGACCCGCTCGCTTCCTCCTGCCGACCGCCTGTTATCGAACCCCCCCAGGCCGCCAGAAGGCCATGTCTCATCCCCGTCCCGCCTGTGTACTCCTGGGGTAGGAGCGAGTCAAGCGCGAATCCACAAAATCTGGTGGCTGAAGGGATCATAGAACACAACCACTGGAGCAAGAACGCTTTTTCCGCCTCCGGAGCTGATCTAAAAGAGGCATCTCCGATTCCCCGACGCGGAAATCGGATCGCCAACTCATTGGAATCAAAGGAGTGATGCCCGCCGAGTGGTTATTGCGCCGAAAGTCCCGTGAAGCGCACGCCGATCCCCTCCGAAACCCGGTAGCGGATGTTGAGGCCGATCAGCAGTGCCGTGATCGACTCGACGATGCGCGCGTTGGACAGCGGGCCGCCGTCGATGCCACGCAGACCCGGAACCAGCCGGCACAGCTCCATCACCTGGGTGCGCGGCTCCTTTGCGCCCGAGACTACGACGTCGCACTCCACGGGATCTGCGAGAGTCTGCAGGCGGTGCGCAGAAACGTTCTGGAACGCGGACACCACGTGTACGCCCTCGGGCACGAGCGACTGCACCAGCTCGGCACAAGAACCCTGCCAGACCCCGATCATGCGCGAGGCTGCGTCTCCCACCGCAGTGGCGAGCGGCACTCCCATCGAGACCACGATCTGCCCGGGCTCGAGGCGCTCGCGAATCGACTCGAGAGTGCCCGCTGTGTGCTCGAACGGAACCGAGAGGATCACGATCTCGGCGCCCGCGGCCGCGCCGCCGTTCTCGAGGCCCAGGACCTTCGCGCCCGGAACCTGCTCGCCGACGTTCGCGGCTGCTTCGACGGCGCGGTCCAGCTTTCGGGATCCGATCACAACCCTGCGCCCTGCCGCGCAGAAGCGCAGCGCAAGGCCCAGCCCCTGATCTCCCGTTCCGCCGAGAATGGCAATGGCTCCGTCGGGCATCTTCGGCTCCGATCTAGCGCTCTCGTCTACCATGCGCCCCATGGCGGAGAAGGGCGCAGCGTACACGCCGACGGAGATCGCGCAACGCGGATCGCGTGAGCTGGTGATCCGCTGGGCCGACGGCGCGGAGAGCGCGCTCGATGTGCGTGCGCTGCGCCTGGCCTGCGGGTGCGCCGAGTGCATCGACGAATGGAGCGGAGAAGGGCGCCTCGACCCCGGGTCGGTGCCGGAGGACGTGCATCCGCTGCGCATCCAGACGGTTGGCCGTTATGCGATCCAGATCGACTGGAGCGACGGACACGGCTCGGGCATCTACCCCTTCCGTCGCCTGCGCGAGCTGGGCGGTGCCTAGCCGGGCGCGATACCCTGCCCGGCCGTGCCGCTGCCCCTCGAAGACGCGCTGCGCGCCGCGCAGACTGCAGCCGACCGCGCGCGCATCGAGGTGATGCCGCGCTTCCGCCGCGTCGCCGTGGAGACGAAGGGCGACGGATCGCCGGTCACCGAGGCGGATCGCGGTGCCGAACGGGTGATCCGCAGCACACTGCGAGACGCCTTTCCGGACCACCGGATCCTCGGCGAGGAGTATGGCGCGGAGGGCGCGGCCGCCGGGCCGTGTTGGGTGATCGATCCGATCGACGGCACGATCGCATTCTCGCGCGGCATCCCGCTGTTCTCGACGCTGATCGCGCTCCTCGACGACGGCGAGCCCGTGCTCGGGCTGATCGACCTCCCGGCCCTCGACGAGCGCTACACCGCGATCCTCGGCGGAGGCTGCCACCGGAACGGAAGACTCACGCGCGTGTCCGCCGAGAGCGATCTGAACCGCGCGATCGTCTCACACGGCGACCCCTTCTGCTTCGAGCTGTACCACCGCGCCGACGTGTTCCAGCGCATGGCGCGCGAGATTCCGCTGCTGCGCGGCTACACCGACGCCTTTGGTCACGCGATGGTGCTCGGCGGCGGCGTCGGCGCGATGGTCGATCTGCACCTCAATGTCTGGGACGTCTCCGCCACGCAGCTCCTCGTTCCCGAGGCCGGTGGCCGCTGCGAGACCCTTCCCGAGGTGGACGGCAAGCAGGGCCTCGTGTTCGGGAGCCCGGGGCTGGTCGAGCAGCTGCTCCGTTTCTTCTAGGGCTTGCGCGCGGGCAGCACCACCAGCGTCGCGGTGCGGTGTGCGGTGTGCAGGTGGCAGCTGATCGTGAGCACCTGGTGGGGTTCGAGCGCGGGGAGCTCGACTTCCTGCTCCGCCTGCGCGGGCAGCACGACGGAGAGCGCGAGCGCAGGAATATGGAACCCGTGGGGTATCTCGGTGGTGTTGAAGATCGAGAGCTTCACCGGGTGACCCGACGTCACCACGATCGTCGACGGGATGAAGATGTTCTTTCCCCCGAGTTGGGTCGTCACGACCTGGATGGTGCCCGTGTCCCCGGTGAAACCGTGGTGGCGCTGGTGGCGGCGTTCGTGGGCCGCGCGGCAGCCCGACGTCGCGACCATTAGACCGCCCAACGCGACAGCAGTGGCGATGCGCAGCGCGCGCGGTCTCGAAGCGTAAATCGGTACGGAGCGCATAAGAGTTCCCCTTCTCTCTTCCGGTCGAGCGCGACCGGTCGACTCGAAACGTCACGCTATCCTACGCCGTCCCGATGAGCACCCATCCGACCCTCGCCGATGCCCGCCTGCTGTGCGATGCCGCGGGGAGCCTGGTCGAGCGCGCGCTCGACCGCGCCCGCGAGATCACCGACGGCGGCAAGCGGATCGATGATCACCAGGTGCTGACCGAGCGCGTGGCCTACGCGGCGACCCAGACGCGAGCGGCGGTGGAGCTGATCGACGCGGTGGCGGCCGCGGAGCGCGGCGGACTGGCCGAGATCACGTGCGCGGCCTCCGTGGCGGATCTGACGCGCAGCCTGATCGGCCGCCTCGAGCCCTCGCTCGACGACCTCGGCCTCGGCGATGCCGCGCTCGAGCAGACCTTTCCCACCGAGACGCGTTCGGTGTTGCGCAGCGCCGGTCACGAATCGGTGTTCCGGCTGATCGGCCGCCACTGCGCCGAGACCCGCGGGCGCAACGACTGGCCGCTCGACGACCTGCACGAGCAGGTCCGCGAGGCGGTGCGCGCGTTCGCCGAGAAGGAGATCGCGCCGGAGGCGGAACGCATCCACCGCAACGACGACCTCGTGCCCGAATCCTTCATACGCGGGATGGCCGAGCTCGGCTACTTCGGTCTCGCGGTCCCGGAGCGGTACGGCGGCTCCGAGATGGGCAATCTCGCGATGGTCCTCACCACCGAGGAGCTCTCTCGCGCTTCGCTCGCCGCCGCGGGCTCACTGATCACCCGGCCCGAGATCCTCACGAAGGCGCTCGTGCAAGGTGGCACCGAAGCGCAGAAGGCCCTCTGGCTGCCCAAGATCGCCGCCGGCGAGATCATGGTCGGCATCTCGGTCACCGAGCCGGACATCGGCAGCGACGTCGCCGGTGTGAAGTGCCGCGCCGAAAAGCGTGGCGACGACTGGGTGATCAACGGCCCGAAATCGTGGTGCACCTTCGCGGGCCGCGCGAACGTGCTCGCGGTGCTGACGCGCACCGACGCCGACCCGAACCAGGGCGCGAAGGGTCTATCGCTGTTCATCGTTCCGAAGGACAGGTTCGACGGACACGACTTCGTGATGAAGCAGCCGGGTGGCGGACGCCTGGTCGGAAAGGCGGACGCGACGCCCGGCTACCGCGGCATGCACTCCTTCACGCTCAACTTCGAGAACTACCTCGTGCCCGGGGCGAATCTGGTGGGGGGTGAGCAAGGGATCGGCCGCGGTTTCTATCTCCAGATGGCTGGCTTCGCCGCCGGACGCCTCCAGACGGGCGGTCGCGCCTGCGGCCTCGCGCAGGCGGCGCTCGAGAAGACCGCCGAGTACGTGGTCGATCGGGTGCAGTTCGCAAGACCGATCGCCGAATACCAGCTCACCCAGTACACGCTCGGGCGCATGACCGCGATGCTCGCCGCCTCACGCGCGATCACCTACGCCGCCGCCCTCGCGATGGACGCGGATGAGCGCTCCGCCGCTCCGCTCGCGGCCCAGGCGAAGCTCCTGTCCTGCGATATGGCCGTCGAGCTCACTCAGCTGGGGCAGCTCTTGCACGGTGGATGGGGCTACGCCGAGGAGTACCCGATCAGCCGATACGTCGTCGACGCGCAGGTATTGCCGATCTTCGAGGGCGTGAAGCCAGTGCTGGAGCTGAAGGTGGTGGGCCGGAGCCTGCTGTCAGATTAGGCCTCGGGACTTTTTCCGGCGCGCGTCTCGCGGAGCGACTGGATCGTGAAGTAGAGGCCGAGCACGACCAGGATGCCGAAGCCCCAGCGGTTGAATGTCACGTGCTCGAGCATGTCCGGGTCCTGGTTGATCCAACCGTCGTAGCCGAACCACACGGCCAGTCCCCACAAGAGCACCGGCAGGAACGCGGGATGATCGAAGGGACTGGAGGCGTCCTCGTCGTCCGCCGCGTCGACGGCTCCTCCGGTCCGCTCTTGCGCTCCTTCCTCGAGCGCCTGCTGCTCCTGATCTCGATCGGTCATGCGACGGGCGAAGCTAGCGTACACAGCCCCGGAGTGCCGTCGGTCAGGAGCTCTCCGTCGTGCCGGGTGGCTCCCGATAGAGAGGCGACTCGCGGTACATCGCGACCAGATCCTGCACGAACACCTGAACCACAGCGGCGACCGGCACTGCGATCAGCAGGCCGAGGAAGCCGAGGAGGTCGCCGCCGATCAGCAGAGCGACGATCACCGTCACCGGATGCATGCCCAGGCTGCCGCCGACGATCTTCGGGGTCAGCACGAAACCCTCGAGCCCCTGGACCACGAAATACCAGCCCACCACGAGCGCGAGCTGTGTGCCGACACCGAACTGGAGCAGCGCCATCCCGGCCGCGGAGACCAGCGCGAGCGCGCCGCCCACGTACGGGACGATCGCGAGCAGGCCGCTCACCACTCCGATCACGATCGCGAGGTCGATGCCGATCACCGCGAATCCCACCGCGTACAGGACACCGATCACCAGACACACGGTGAGTTGTCCGCGGATGAAGCCGGAGATCAGCGCATCGACCCTGGCGGCCTCGATGGCCACGCTCTGCTGATAGGCGTGGGGCACCAGCGTGAGGATCCCGACTCGGATCCGGTCGAACTCCACCAGCAGGTAGTAGGCCAGCACGGGGATGATCAAGAGCGATACCAGTGCGCCGACCGTGCCCGTGACGCCGCGAAGCAAGCGCTCGAGCAGTCCGCGTGCGGCTTCGATCGGAATCTGGAGCTCCCCGGTGCGGATGCTCTCGATCGCGTCATGGACCGAGCGCGGCAGGCTGACTCCGAACTGCTGCTGAATCCGCGGGCCGAGTGCTTCGATGCCCTCCTCGAGATACCTCGGCAGGTTCAGGGACAGCGACGCGATGTCGCGCTGCATCGCCGGAATCAACACGAACGCCACCGCGAACAGCGCACCGCCCACCAGCAAGAGCAGCAGCAGGATCGCGGCCCCGCGCGAGACGCCGCGCGCTTCGAAGCGATCGATCAGCGGGTCGAACAGGTAAGCGATGACGAGGGCCATGACGAGCGGGGTCAGCGCGCCCTTCAGGACCCACAGGACGCCCATCACGACGCCGAGCACCGAGACCCCGATGATCGCGAGTCGCACCGAGCGCTCGATGAACGCGCGGTCGTCGCTCCCGGTCTCGCTCATCCGCCGCTTTCTGCCAGGAAGAGCGCAAGCACGTCGATCATCGGCGCAACGTCGGCGGCGCCCGCCATCTCGCGGCACGAGTGCATCGACAACATCGGATTTCCCACGTCCACCGTCGGCAGCCCGACGCGAGCCGCGCTGATCGGCCCGATCGTCGACCCGCAGCCCATGTCGTTGCGAGCCGCGAAGTACTGCGGGGCCACGCCGGCGCGGCTGCACAGGTCGGCGAAGAGCCCCGCCGTGTGCGCATCGCTTGCGTACGCCTGGCCAGCGTTGTGCTTGATGACCGGGCCGCCGCCGATCTGGGGGCGATGGCTGGGGTCGTGCTTGTCGGCGAAGTTCGGGTGCACGGCGTGGGCCATGTCCACGGACACCAGCACGCTGCGCGCGAGCGCGCGCGGCAGCGCGTCGCGACCGGCGTCCTTCGCGCCTGAAGCAATGCGCTCGAGCGTCTCGGCGAGCAACGGGCCAAGCGCCCCGCTCGCGCTGCGACTGCCCACCTCCTCGTGGTCGTAGAGCACGAGGCCGCGCGTCGAGGCCCCGGGACCGGACTGGGCTGCGCGCATGAGAGCGCTGACGGCCGCATGACAAGACGCGAGATTGTCGAGACGCGAGGCCTGCACGAACTCACCGCGCGCACCCGAGACCACGGCGGGCTGGGTGTCGTAGGCCATCAGGTCGAACCCGAGGACGTCCTCGGCACCGGCCACGATGCCTCGCGCGCGCAGCTCCTGGACCAGCAGCTCCGGAAGCGGCGGCGTTTGCTCGAGACCGAGCACCGGCACCGCTTGCGTCTGCGGATTCAGCTTGAGTCCCTCGGTGTGGATCTCCCGCTGCAGGTGGATCGCGAGATTGGGGATGCGCAAGAGCGGCCGCGCGAAGTCGACGAGCACGCTGCGCGGACGCTCGGGCCCGCGCAGCACGACACGACCCGCCAGCGAGAGGTCGCGGTCGAGCCAGGTGTGGAGCAGCACCCCCCCGTAGGTCTCCACGCCGAGGCGGCGATAGCCGTGCGAGGTGTCGTCGGGACGCGGCTTGAGCCGGAGGTTCGGCGAGTCGGTGTGAGCGCCGATCCAGCGGAACCCGCTTTCGGCGACCGCGACCTGACCGATCTCGAAGGCCACCAGACTGCCGTCGTCGCGCACCGAATAGCGCCGATCGCCGGCGCCTAGCTCCCAGGCGTTGACAGCCTCGAGCGGCCGGAAGCCAGCGTCCTCCAGCCGTCGAACGCATTCCGCCACCGCGTGATACGGCGTGGGTGAGCGGTCCAGGAACGCCAGCAGGTCGACGACGAGGTCCGTCATGGCGGCATTCTACGATCTGTTTGCACGGCTTGTCTCGCGCAGCGCGAAGTCCTCTTCGGGAGCCTTCACCAGGCGGTGGCGGCCCCAGACCGCGAAGTAGCAGAGGCCCAGCGCATACCAGACGCCCGCACCGATCACCACGCGCTGATAGACCGGATCGCTCGCGAAGAGCGCCGCCAGCGTCACGAGCGAGATCGCGAGCGCCGTCAGTGCACCCGGGACGCCGAGCGGGCTGCGATAGGGCCGGTCGATGTGCGGCAGGCGTCGGCGCAGCAGCACGAACGAGATCATCTGGAGCGCATAGGAGACCACCGCGCCGAAGACGGCCATGTTCAACAACACGGCGCCCACCGGATGCCGAGGCCCCAGCCAATGGATCGCGAGCGCCACCGCATAGCCGATCGCGGCACCGACCCACAGCGCGCGATGCGGCGTCTGGCGCCGGCCGTGCGTCACCGACAGCCAGCGCGGGAAGTAGCCGGCGCGCGACAGCGAGAAGATCTGACGGCCGTATGCGAAGACGATCGTGTGGAAGCTCGCGACGAGACCCGCGACCGCGACGAGCCCGAACGCGCGCGCGCCGAGCCCGTCGCCGAACACCCCGCGCAGGCTCTCGAACAGCGGCTCGTCGCTGCGCCCGAGCGCGGCTGCGCCCGGCGGCACGCCGGCGGACAGCACCAGGGTCAGGAATGAACAGGCGATCAGCGTCACCAGGCCCGACAGGATGCCGCGCGGGAGGTCGCGCTGCGGAGTGCGCGCCTCCTCGGCAGCCAGCGGAAGCTGCTCGATCCCGAGGTAGAGCCAGATCGCGAACGGAAACGACGCGAGCACACCCCGTGCGCCGCCGGGAAACCACGGGTCGGAGCCCGGGACCCGCGTGTTCGCCAGGTCGAAGTGCGGGATCGCCGCGACGTAGAACACGCCCAGGATCGTCAGCGCGACGACCGTGATGACGACGGTGAAGCGGAACGACACCTCGACGCCGAGCACGTTGAGGCCGACGAATACCGCATACGCGCCGAGCCACCACAGCGGCTCGCTGCTCGGCGGGGCGCCGGTGATCGCGCTGAGGTAGCCGCCGATCCCGACCACGATCACGGCGGGCGTGAGGATGTATTCCATGTTCTCGGCGAGCCCCGTGACGTAGGCGCCCCACGGTCCCATTGCCGAGCGGGCGAAGGAGTAGGCGCCGCCGGTGTGGGGCAGCGCGGCGGTCATCTCGGCGATGCTGAAGCACAGGCCTGCATAAAGAACGGTGATTGCGAGCGTCGCGAGCAGCAACCCGCCGAAGCCGCCCGCCGCCAGGCCGAAGTTCCAGCCGAAGAAGTCACCCGAGATGACGGCGCCGACGCCGAGCGCCCACAGCGACCCCACGCCGGCGTGGCGGCGCAGCCCGCGTGCCTCGAAGTAGCTCTCGCTGACGTCGTCGTACACGACGCCGGAGATCCCCCGCCGCTCGTCGTCTCGGAGCACCCGACCCCCCGGCGCTCGATTGTGCGCCGCAGCCTGCCAGCAGGCCAGCGCGCGCTGCTTGCGGTCGCGCGGTGGCCGGTCATGCTCACCGCGCAACCCGGCCGCGCTCCGCAAGCGCTTCTCGAGACCCGATTGAACGCCCAGCGACCGAGTCCTGCTGCTCCCTCGTCGAGCGCCTCGAGCGCGGTGCTGGCGATTCCGCGCCGCCGGGCGCCGATCCGAGCCTCGGACGGCCGCCTGGCACTCGCCCTCGCCGGAAGCCTCGTGCTGGCCGGCGCGGCGTGCCGTGAGCTGCTGCGCTTCCAGCCGCGGACCCAGATGAACGTCTCGCTGAGCGGCGGGGTCGAGGAGTGGTTCTTCGAGCCTTCGGACTCGTCGCCGATCGTCGTGCTGCTGCTCTGCGCATGGCTCTTGTGGCGACGCCGACGGCGGTTGGCGGCGCTCTGGGGGCGGCGCAGCGCGCCGGCCTGGACGGCGGTGCTGTGGTTTGCGGCCGCCGGCGTGTTCGCGTGGGCCGTGCGCTCGCGAGCCCCGGATCTCCAAGCCGTGGCGCTCGTTCCGGCGCTTCTCGGAGCGGGAAATCTCCTCGGTGGACTGGCCGCGATGCGCGCCATGGCGGTTCCCGCCGCGGTCCTGCTGTTCGCCGTACCGGTTCCCGCGCCGCTGCTCAATCAGATCGTGTGGCGCCTCCAGATCTGGACGGCCGACTTCACCGGCCTCTTGCTGGAGGTGATCGGTCTGCCGACGCTCGTTTCCGGGGATCGCATCATTCTCAGCGACGGCTTGTTCGCGATCATCGAGACATGCAGTGGGCTGCGTTCGATCGAGACACTCGGCCTGCTGTCGATCCTGATGATCGATCTGTTCGGCCGTCGCGGTCGCCACGCGCTGTCGCTGCTGCTGGTTTCGCCGCTGGTGGCGTTCCTGATCAACGGACTCCGCTGTCTGGGTCTGATCTTCAATCCGCACGCCGATATCGCCAGCATCCACAATCTCCAGGGCATCGCGATGCTGCTCGCGGGCGTGCTGCTGCTCTATTTCATCGACGGACTCCTGGCCAGGATCTGGCCGGAGCCGCAGCCGATTTCCGCCATCGAGAGGCGCGTCCGACGCGAGACCGCGGCGCTCGCTCCGCTCGCACCCCGAGTGGCGATCCTCGTCGGCTCCGCCGCGCTGCTCCTCGCGCTCTCGTGGCTGCCGCCGTTCCACACACCGCCGATCGCCACGCATTCGCCGTCGAACGTCCTCGAGCGGAGCCTCGACGGCTGGGTGGGGAACGATCAGGCGACCGACTGGCTGTTCCTCGGGAAGGCCGGCTTCGGCCAGATCATGAACCGCCACTATACGAATGGAAGCGAGGCGATCGACGTGTTCATCGGCCAGGCCGGCGCGAGCAGCCGCCTGCGCAGCTATCTCTCGCCCAAGGTGGCTTATCCGGGCAGCGGGTGGATCGTCGAGAGCGAGCAGTCCACCCGGATTGCGGGTCGCGACGCCACGCTGCGGGTATTGCGCAAGGGCGCGACGCGGGTTCTCGCGGCGCACTGGTTCGAAGACTCCCCGGGCCTCGTCGCGGAGAGCGTCCGGGCGCTGCTCGCCTTCGACACCACTCCGCTGCTCCGGCCACGGGTTCCGATCGCGGTGCGCCTGTCGACCCCTCTGCCGAGCGCTCGAGAGCGGGCGATCGAGCGGAGCCGCAGCCGCCTCGAGCGCTTCGCCGAGCTGCTGTCCCCGGCGCTGGTGAAGTTGGCAACCCCGCGGGAGGCATAAGCCGGCCTGGGAAAGCCTTTTCTCAATAGTGCAAATCTGGGAACGTATTTTCTGTCTGCCGGTGAACGTTGATGTTCTCGGAGTCCATTGAAGTCAATGGGTTAGACGATTGCTTCGGGTAGGCATGTCGATTGCAATCAATACTGCGCAACAAAGCATGTGTGACAACCACTCATACATGCCTTGGCTCGAGTAGGGAGTCCCGAACCGATACGGAACAGACGCCCCGGGGTTCGCCGGGAGGCTCGCGTACCATGTCGGGGGATCCTGCGAGAGTTTGAGGGAAGCATTCACGCCGCGATGCGGAGGCGGTTCCCCGGGGGTACCGGGGCTGGGTGCAAAACCACAGATTGCGCTGGACAAAAGGCCCCCGAATGAGGCCTAATCCCGAATACCCGAAAAACCGAGGAGTAATCAGAATGAAGGTCGGCGTACTGGCAACGACAGTTTTCGCATTTTTGATCGGTCTCCCGATCGCGTCCTTTGCGGGGCTCGCTCCCGATGCAGACGCCGACGGGATTCCGGACGTGCTCGACAAGTGCTCGACCGACACGCGCAACTCGGTCTGTACCACCGACGACGATGTCGACGGCTACGGCAACACCTGTGACCCTGACTTCGATCAGGGCGGCACGGTGGACGCGGTCGATTTCGGCGTGTTCTTCGCGCCGGCGTTCAAGGGCGTCGATCCTGCGCCTTGGCCGGAGGGCATGGACATGGACTGCGGTGGCACGGTGGACGCGGTCGATTTCGGCTTGTTCTTCGCGCCGAAGTTCAAGTCGGCCACGCCGGTACCTGGCCCCTCGGGTCTGGCCTGCGCCGGCACGCCCGGCTGCATCTAAGACGATTCCCGGATTCTCAGACTGTTAGTGTAATTCGAGTGCGCCTCCGGGCCTGACCGGGTAGGCGCAAAAAAAGGAAGAGGAGAGAGATCACCATGAAGCGGACTTTGTTTATCGTGGCAGCTGTGGTCGGATTCGCGTCGGCGGCGAGTGCGTTCTCGCTGACGGTCGCATCGGACAAGCTGACGTACAACGTTGGGGAAACGATCACGATCACGGTCACGGGCGACTCGGACAACGTGAAGTCGACGTTCCTGTTCGGCGCGCTCAACTACAGTGCGGCCCTCACGACTTTCGTGCAGAATAGCCAGACGCGGCACACCCGCGGGACCCTCAAGATGACCACGGGCACTCTGGCCAGCGCCGACGGGAGCTCCAGCGTGTTCAATCAGATCTGGGGCGACGCGGTCGCGCGCTCCGTCGATCAGCTCCAGATTGCGACGGTGCAGCTGCTTGCCGACGGGGTGGGCATCGTGGACGTCACCTGGGGTGCAACTCTCAACTACTTCGGCGCCACCAAGGCGACCTTCCCGGGCACTGTCGCGTCGTTCGAGATCATTCCGGAGCCCGCCACAGCGGCACTGCTCGGCTTGGGCGTGCTCGGCCTCGTGCTGGGTGGCCGACGCCGCAAGGGTTAAGTCATAGAGCGATCCGCACTCCTGGTGCGGGAATCGCAGATCGAAGAGAGCGCCTCGGGGTTCTGCCCCGGGGCGCTCTTCGTTCGAGCGGACCGCTTGCAGAGATCCGCTTCACTCGATGTAGCCGAGCGCCCGTAGCGCCTCGATCGCCTCGGGCGGGGCTGCTTGGCCCGCCTCCGCACCGATCGCAGCCAGACGGTCTCGCCAGCTCGAGAGCTCCCGCACCATGCCTTCGACTCGTTCGGGCTGGTACCGGGCGATATCGGAGAGTTCGCGCGGGTCCCAGCGCAGGTCGTAGAGCTGTGCGCGGTAGCGTTCGAACCAGACGAGCTTGAACGGGAACCGGACCAGCGACAGGATTTCCCCGAAGACGCGGTTGCGGTCGCCGCACCCGCGACGGCGCCGGCTCGCCTGCACGGCGTGATCGGTCCGCATCCCTTCCGGCGCGATCAGCGGCGCGTCGGCATAGAGCGCACGCATCGCGCGCATCTCGGAGCTCGCCTCGGGCCCCAGCGGGAGATGCCCGGCCGACCACGCCGCCGGGGGTTCGAGCGCCAACCAGCGGAGCAGCGACGGCGCGACGTCACCCAGGCCGACAGCGGACGAAATCACGGCCGGCCTGCCACCCGGAAGACCGTGCACGATCAGCGGAACGCGGAGCACCTCGCCGCGCAGGCTGAACTCGTGACCGAGCAGGCCGTGCTCGCCGAGGTGCTCGCCGTGATCCGCCGTCACGATCGTCACGAGTGGGCCCCGCGCCGCCGCTCGGAGCGCGTCGAGGATGCGACCCAGCTTGGCATCTGCGGAGGCGACCTCCCCGAGGTACAGCCCGCGCATGATCTCGAGCTCGCGGCGCGGAGGCAGGTGGTCGCAGATCCCCGCAGATTCGGCGATTCCGCGCAATCGATCCGCGCGACTCATCCGGCGCGCGTCCTCGAGGTCGGTCCCGGCCGGGAGGTAGCTGTGTTCATCGTGCATCGCGTACGGGTCGTGGGGGTCGAAGAGATTCACGAACACGAAGAATGGCCGCTCGCCGCTGCGTCTCTCCGCCCAGCGCGTCACGCCGAGCACCACGTCGAAGCCCGCCGTCGGATCCGCCTTGCGCGCGGCGGCAGCGTCGCTCTCGCCCTCGAAATGATCGAAGCCGCGCGCCAGACCGAGCTGAGCCCCGACGATCGGATTCTCCGAGAATCCCAGGGTTTCGTAGCCAGCAGCTCTCAAACGCTCGGCGAGCGTCGGGTAGTCGCCTCCGAGCACCATCCGCCCGGCGACGCCGACGCCGTGCTGCTCCGGCCCCAGCGAGGTGAAGAGCGTCGCGTGGGAGGGCAGCGTCCACGGCGCCGGCGCGAGCGCCCATTGGTAGAGCAGCCCGTCGCGCGCCAGCGCATCGATGGTGGGGGTCGTCCCGTCGACGAACCCGTACGCCGACACCGCGTCCATCCGGGTCGTATCGAGCACCGCGAGCAGCAGCGAGGGCCGATCTCCGTCGGTCGATCGGCTGCGCTCACACGCGGCCATCCCCACCGCGCACGCGATCGCACCGATGATCCGAGGCCACTTGCGCAACGCGCGGCGAGCCTAGCTCTCGACTCGGTGACGCGCCTCACGCCAATCGTCCCGAGGCGGGGTGACCCCGATCACGCGGCCCTCGCGACGACGCGCCGAAACTCTGGATCGGACGGAGGAGAAGATCGGGGGTCCGTCGATGTGGATTCGGTTCGGCGATGCGCTCGTCCTTGCGGCGTTGACGATCGGGCTCTCCAGCGCGGCGGGCGCCGTGGACATCGTGGGCTCGACGGCTGTGACGCTCGGCTGGATGCCGGCCTCCGGCCCGGTCTCCGGATACTACGTGATCGTCGCTCGTGACTCGGGAGCTTCCCAGGTGGAGTCGGTGACGATCGAGGCGCAAAAGACTCTCGCGGGAGCGGTCGGTGAGACGCTCGTCGTGCAGGTCGCCGCGTTCGGATCGGACGGTGTCGCGGGCCCGTTGTCCGCGCCTTCGGAGCCGATCAACTTCGTCGCGAGCGGCACGCCGCCGCCCGACCCCACGCCCACGCCCACGCCGTCGCCCGGCGGCACGCCCCCTCCGCCTCCGCCGAACCCCGATCCGATTGCGGTCGCACGCGACTTCGACGGCGATGCCCGGGCAGACATGGTGGTTCGCGAGGGTACGAACGCTCGTGTCTGGGTGATGGAAGGCGCCCACGTCGCCTCCGAGATCCCGCTTCCGCTGATTCCGAGCGGCTCGGTGCTCGTCGGCACCGGCGACTATGACGGAGACCAGAACGCGGACCTGTTGTGGGAGAACGCACAAACGGGCGCGCTGACGCTGTGGCGGCTCGACGGCGGCGTGGTCGTCGGCACCGGCGTGCTGGATCGCAGCAGCCTCCCGTCGGCAGAGGAGTGGCACGTCGGCGGGTCGGGCGATCTCGACGGCGACGGCGCGGACGACTTGATGCTGTGGAGCCGCGTGAAGGGCGAGGTCGAGGTCTGGACCCTCGCCGGAACTTCGGTGGCCTCCCGCACTCGCCTCACCGGACACGCCGGCGCCTGGAGCGTCGTCGCGGTAGACGACATCGATGGCGACGGCATGGCGGAGATCGTCTGGCAGGACGAGCTCCGCCGGGCGCTCGAGCTGCGCGACCCGACCGCCGCTGCCGGCGTGGTGCTCGGCAACGTGGCTGCGGGTTGGCGCGGCCGGGGCGGTGTCGACCTCGCTGGCGATGGCGCCGCGGAGCTGGTGCTGCACCAGCCGGCGCTGGGAACGACCCAAGCCTGGGCGCTCGACGATGCCGGCATCCTCGGCGCCAGCGATCTCCCGACCGCCAAGGGTCTCGGGCGCTTCTCCGGCAGCGGCGACTTCGACGGCGATGGCAGCGAGGACGTCGCCTGGAGCGATGCCGCGACCGGTGTCGTCACGCTGTGGCTCGCGTCGGCGGGCGCGACAGTCCCGATCTCCGTCGACCGCGCGCTTCCGGCGGGTGCCGAGATCGTCAGCGGAGCGACCGGCTCGGACGACAGCGCGTTCCGCGAGCGTTTCTGCTCGGGCGACCTCGACGGCAGCGGGAAGGTGAACGCCCTCGACTTCAGGATCTTCAAAGATTGCCTGAACCAGCCGCGGACTACCGCCTGCAACCTCGCCGACATGAACAGCGACGGCGTGGTGACCGCAGCGGACACCGCCATCTTCAAGCTGCGCTTCACCAACAAGCGCTGCGGGGCGTGGTAGCGCGCAGGGGTCGCTCTGCTCATCGCGGTCGGCTCGCTCGCCCGAGCCGACCGCCAGGCGGAGAGTCGAGCTACGGAGGCGTGACGCGGCAGTCGCGCGGCACCACCCCACGCTCAGCGGGCCTCGGCCCTCTTCTTGCCGGACCCCGCAGCCCCCTCGAACAACGCATCGAGCTCCGCCGGACGCGCGTTCTTGAAGCGATCGAGCGCGGCGGCCAGGTGCTTTGCCGCGGCCGCCGCTTCGCTGCCGAGCGACGCGGGGGTCAGGGGGTGCTTCTCGTCGCGGTCCTTGACGAGGTCGAAGAACTCGCCCGAACGATAGAGCTTGAACCGTGATGTGAAGGCGAACTCACGGACGGTCATGTCCTCCTTCTCCCGCGGCGAGTACCACGAATAGATCCACTCGCGCGACAAACCCTTGTCGCCGCGCGCGAGCGGCATCAGGCTGCGTCCGTCGAGCGTCAGCGCCGCCGGCCTCTGGATGCCGGCCGCATCGATCACGGTCGGCAGGACATCGGTGCTGTCCACCAGGTCCGCGTACACCTTGCCCGGCAACACCCGGCCGGGCCAGTTCACGATGAACGGCACGTGCATGCCAGCCGCGGTGGTGAGCCCCTTGCCCCCCATCACCACACGATCGCCCATCCTGGACGGCGTGCCGCGGCCGGTGCCGTTGTCTCCCAGGAACACCAGCAGTGTGTCGTTTCGGAGGCCCAGCGTGTCCAGCTTGGCCACCAGCTTGCCCACCAGCTCGTCCATGTAGGCGACCATGTCGCCGAAGTGCTCGTTGCTCGAACGATCCTCTCCTCTCGCCTTCGGGTCCCAGGTCTTGCTGTCGGGGGTGGGCTGGTAGGGGGCGTGTGGCAGGATCATCGGATAGTAGAGAAAGAAGGGGACGCCCTTCTTGCGGGCGATGAAATCCAGCGCGTGATCGCTCACGATGTCGGGACCGTACTCGCCTTGACGGTAGTCCTTGTCGACTCCGTTGATCTCGAGCCCGGGGTTCGCGTAACGAGGCCGGTGGCGCATGTGCCGCCACAGGTAGGCCTCGTCGAACCCGAAGTGCTTCGGCAGATCGCGTTCCTGGCCCAGTTGCCACTTCCCAGCAATGGCCGTCGTGTATCCGGCGTTCTTGAACAGGTTGCCGAAGGTCATCGCCTCCTTGTTCAGCGTCCCGAAGTCGATGTAGTTGCGCACGTTGTACTGACCGGTCATCAGTTGCACCCGCGTCGGGGTACACAGCGGCTGCGCATAGCCCTGGGTGAAGCGGGCCCCGGTCCTGGCCAGACCGTCCAGCACCGGCGTCCGATAGCTCGTGCCACCATTGGCGCCGATGGTCTCGTAGCCCAGATCGTCGGCCATGATCACGACGACGTTCGGCTGTTGCACTTTGCTGGGCGCACCGGCAACCTGACCTGCCGACAGAAACAGAACGATCGCGGCGATCGATGGCTTCATGGTGATCCCCGGAGAAACGCTACCGCAACCGGCTGCGCGCGCCGATGCCCTCGGGGCATGCTTGGCCATGGTGGCTCCTTCGTGGTTGGTTACCCCGTCCGTACCACACGGACGGTAAACGAGCCGCCGCTCTCAATTCCTCATTTCACCGCCGGGGCCACTCTCGATTCGGGCGTTTCACCACGTCCCGTTATGTCGAATCAGGGTTAGGATCGCAACCATTGCCTGAGAGCCGAAACGTCCGCCGGATTGCCGCCGAGATCTTCCTCGTCTCGTTCGTCGTCCTGTTCCAGGAGCTCGCGCTCATCCGCTGGATTCCGAGCCAGGTCAGAGTCGTCGCCTACTTCCCGAATGTCGTCCTGATGAGCGCATTCCTGGGCCTCGGGCTCGGGTGCCTGCATGCTCGTCGTTCGATCCCATCGTGGCTGTGGCCCGCGTCGATGCTCCTGCTGGTAGCGACGTCGATCGGCTTGAGCCGCATCGCGTTCACCCAGGAGTCCACCAGCGAACACCTCTGGCTTCTCTACCTCGACCTCTCGAATCCTCCGGTCGTAAAGGACACGAGGCTTCCAATCCTTCTGATCTTCGCCCTTGGCGCGTTCTCATTCGTGCCCCTTGGTCATTTCCTCGCGCGCCGCATCGCCGAGATGACCCATGTTGGCAAAACGCTGAAGGGATATGCCCTCGACCTGCTGGGCTCTCTCGCCGGAACGATCGCATTCGCCGTTTTCTCCTACCTCTGGACGCCGCCCGTCGTCTGGTTTGCGGTGTTTCTCGGGGTCGGCTCGTGGCTCTTCGGTCGAGGATCGTCGAAGCGGCTTCTCGCCCTCGGTCTGTCGGGCATCTTCCTTGTTGCCGCCGTATGGGCTTCGACTCGCACCGCGACCTTCAGTCCCTACTACGAGATCTCGACGATGCGCTCCGACCTCGTTTCCGGCTCTTTCGTGCTCACCAACGGCTCTCTCCATCAATACCCGGCTCCGGTTGCAAGCCCGATGAACATGCCGGGACTGACTGCCAGAGACCTCCTGATCCAGCAGGGCTACCCGCGGCCCTACCGGCGATTGAAGTCGAGCCCGAGCCGCGTTCTGGTCCTCGGAGCCGGAACCGGCAACGACGTCGCCACGGCGCTCGCCAACGGTGCGAAGGAGGTCGACGCCGTGGAAATCGATCCGGCCATCAGCGCCCTGGGCAAGGAGATTCATCCGAACAGGCCCTACTCCGATCCGCGGGTGAAGCTCATCATTGATGACGCCAGATCGTTCCTCGAGAAGACCGACCGGAAGTACGACCTAGTCGTCTTCGGGACGCTCGATTCGATGACCCGTCTCTCGGCCCTTTCGAGTGTCAGGCTCGACAACTTCGTCTACACGAGAGAATGCCTCGAAGCTGCTCGAGACGTGCTGACGCCCAACGGGGGCATTGTGATGTACTTCATGGTCGGCCCTCGGTACATCGCAGACCGACTGATCAGGCTCCATTACGACGTCTTTGGCCGAATGCCTGCCAGCGTCGACCAGAATCACGCGTTGTTCAACCTGATCCTGATGAGCGGACCGGCTTTCGATCACCTTCCCCGTCCAGCGGACGCATCGGCGATCGGGAGCTGGAAGGCTTCGATCGAGCCGTCCACCGACGACTGGCCATACCTCTATCTGAAGAAACGGGGTTTCACAGCCTTCTACATTCAGATGATCGTCGCGATCGCGGCAATGGCGCTGACAGCGGTTCTCGCTACCTCGAGAGAGATGCGGTCGATGGCCCGCCGCGGCTGGATCGACGTCGAGATGATCAGCCTCGGTGGCGCGTTCCTCCTTCTCGAAACGAAGTCGGTTACCGAGATGAACCTCGCATGGGGCGCAACATGGCTCACCAGCGCCATCGTCTTCGGCTCGATCCTCCTCATGCTGTTAGCCGCGACGTTGCTGATGGACCGATACGCGATCCCTGCGAAGGTGAGCGTCTCGCTGCTCGCGGTCACGCTTCTGGTCGCCCATTTCTCCCCGGTTCACCTCCTGCTCGGCAAGTCGTGGCCGATCAAGCTGGGCCTCTCCGTCCTCGTCGTCGGATCTCCGATCTTCTTCGCCTCCACGCTGTTCGCCGTGAGGTTCAAGGCGCGAATCAACGCCGATGTCGCGCTGGGGTGGAACCTGTTAGGGGCAGTTCTCGGGGGACTGCTCGAATTCACGGCGATGGTCGTCGGAATCCGCGCGCTTTCCCTGATCGCGTTCGCCCTCTACATCGTCGCGACATGGACCGGATTCCTGGCCGACTCGGCTCCGGAATCCGCTGCGCTCCGGGCGGAGAGCCCGAGCGCAGCCGGCACGAACGGAAACGGTCCGTTGTAGCGGGGAGATTCAGCGGCAAGCTGGTCACCGGCGAATGAACTCGTAGACGTACGCGTTCGTGGTATTGCCAGCGCGCCTCAGCACTGGGGGGCGACGGTTGGCGAGCGTGTCAGCGGCGCGCACCGCGGGGCGAAACTCCGTGATGTAATACCGTGGCCGGTACTCGTTCAGCAGGATCTCCAGCCACTGCAAGTTCTCCTCGGGCGACAGCGGACGAACGTGTTCGAGCGCGAGCGACGGAGACACCGGAATGGCACGGCGGCCGGTGTAGAGGTAGATGAGTAGGTCTTCCTCAGTCGACAGGACGTCGCCTATCGCGGTGTGGTGGGCTACCCAGTCCACGATCGGCTTGGCGCTCCGGTCGAAGTGTTGTTGTCCGGACGCCCACCACTGCCGCGTGTAACCCTTGACGTTGTAGGTGGCGTGGCCGATGAGCAGGCAGCACCCCGCAGCCAGAGCGCCACTCCGGGCGATGCGAAGAACTCCCGCTGGTGCCCGCCACCGCCAGAGAACGAGCGCCGCAGCGAAGAACACAAGCGTCAGAAGCGGCCATACGGCGAGGACGAAACGGTCAGGTTGGAATGGCCACACCATGATCACCGCGGCGTACAGCACGAAGAAGCCGGCCGTTATCGGAGCACGCCCAACGATGGACACGAGCCCGGCGGCCAGCCAGCCGACCAGCAGGAAGAAGGCGAGGCCGCGGGCCCATGACGCCTCCACCGGCAGTAGCATGAATCCGAGCGCCAGCCTCAAGCGCGCGGCGTTGGTGGCGAGTACCTGGGCCGCGAACGGCAACCCGCCTTCGCGGTATCCCTCGGCGAGCCACGGCCCGTACGATCCGTACTTACCCACGAGCACCGGCGGTATCTCGTGCTGGTACGCACTCACCCAGAGCTGCCAAGGCACGAGCAACAGGGCGGCGCCGGCAGCCAAGGCCACGGCCGCCGCCGGTCGGCGCCGCAGCAGCAGCAAGAGCAGCGCCGCCGGTATCGCCACCGCGCCGATCGTACGGATGAGCGCGAGAACGCCTAACAAAACTCCGGCCCACACCGCCGACCGGAGGTCGCCGGAGTCGGCGGTTCGCTCCGCGGCGAGCAGGGCGGGCAGCATCACCGCCATGAAGAGCGGCTCTGACAGGACGACGCCGGTGATCTTCAGGACGACCACCGATGCTGTTCCCGCCAGGGCGACGCCGGCCGCCGTGAGGGGGGCGAACCCCAATCGCCCTCGCCCGAATCGATACGTGCCTAACGCGGCAAGGGTAAGCAGAATCGCGTTGGCGAACTTGAAGACGACGATGTTGTCGGGGAACGTCGGAAAGACGCGCCAGAGGACAGCAAGGAGCGCCGGGTAGCCCGGTGGGAAGTGCGTGGCGTGCGGGGCCCCGGGCAGGTTGATGAAGCGGTATCCATCCCCTTCTGCCAGCGCCTTCCCCAACACCGTGTACGCGGCATCGTCTTCGAACACGCCCACCGGCGACGGCGTGACGGTCATGCTGGCCACGACCAGCACCAGCGCGAAAAGAACGACGGGAAGCACGCGCTCGACGCGCAGCCCGGCTGCGCGAACCGGCACCGTTCCGCCTGCGCTCATTCGCCGGTCCACGGTGGCGTGGATGCCTCGACGGTCTTCTTGAACCTCGCGAGAATCCAGCCTGAACTACCTATGCTCAACTACCTATGCTCCGCCTCGCGCAGGGACGATAGACAGCGGACAGTGCCTTCTTCAAGCTGCGCTTCACCGACAAGCGCTGCGGGGCGTGGTAGCGCGCAGGGTTTTTGCAGGCTAGCTGCTTGCCCGCGCGGTGCGCTCCAGGCGCCGCCGGGCGATCGCGGCCAGGCAGGCCGCGAGACCGAGACCGAGGGCCAAAGGCAGAGCCGGAATCTCGGGCGGAACCGAATCGGGATCGTTGGGATCGGAGCCGAGAGCCACTTCGGCACCGTCGGGAACACCGTCGCCGTCGCTGTCGGCGACGAGCGGGTTCGTACCCGTGTCGGAAGGCGAAACGAATACTCCGGTATCGGACTCCACCTCGTCGGAGAGCCCGTCGCCGTCGTCGTCCGGGTCGAGGAATGCCTGCCGGCCGTCGCCGTCGAGATCAAGGGACGGCAGCTCCCCGCGCACCACCGGCCAGAAGCCGCCGGCCTGTGTGGTCAGGCTCGTGCTCGCCCCGCTGGGGCCCAGCGCCTCGCTCTGACCGACGCTGGCTCCACCCGAAAGCGTCGGGCCGATCAGCGCACCGGTTCCGCCCGCCGACACATTACCTCCGCGTGACTTGAAGCTCGCGCTGGTGAGGTCGGCGGCCCCTGCCGGCGCAGGCAGCGCGCTCGCGAGGACCAAGATCGCGAGCCCGCTGTGGAGGGTGAGCACGCGCCTTTTCCTCACTGCTGGAAGCAATACAGCGCCCGGTCCGGGGGGGGATCGCAGCCTTGTACGCCAAAGAGGGGACTGGTGAGGCCGACGGTGCCAACCGTGGCGGTAGGCGGTGTCGTGGTGGCCGTCCAATCCGAGCAGTCCTTCCCAGTGGACTGACCATTCGCACCGACGCCCGTCCACACCGTTCCGGCTCGGGCGACGCCGTTCTCGTCGAGGTTGATCCAGACGTTCGGACCGTTGTTGCGCAGGTCGAGGAAGCTGGTCGCCACCAGCTGGCCGTCGACACGCTGGTAGGGGAAGTGTTTCGGGAAGCGGGTCCAAGGGTCGTTCGTGCCGTCGCCGAGCCAGGCGAGATAGCTGCCGGGAAGGCTGGCGGCGCTCGCGAGCGTGTTGCACTCGGCGTCGGCGCCGGTGAGGCCCCCGAGGTTCGCGTCGAAGTTGAGGCTCGTGACGAACACGATCCTCGGCGGCACCGCTGTGAACGCGAATAGCGCAGTGGCCTGGTTGCCGCTCGGGTAGGACGCCGTGACCGTGACCTGCGCGGGGGTCTGCGGACCCACGGTCACCTGGAAGCTCGTCGGCGTCAGGTTCTGCGGCACGGGGCTCTCGCTCCCGAAGCTCACCGAGAGGCCGGGTTTGAAGCCGCTGCCGGTCACCGTGACGGTCACCGCCGAGCTCGCCGGCGCATCCAGCGCGCTGAGGCTCGCGATCACGGGCTGGTGCTCGGCGAAGTCGAAGCTCGCGCTCGCGTCTTCGCCGTTCGCGCGCGTGACCACCACGTTCACCGTGCCGACCGGCTGGGGGCCGACCACGACGTCGAAGCTCGTAGGCGTCACGTTCTGGGGCGTCGGAGTCTCGGTTCCGAAAGCGACGCTCTGAGCCGCCTCGAAGTTCGTTCCCGACACGGACACGGTGGCGGAGACGCTGGTCTCGGCCGGGTCCGGCGCGAAGCCTGTGATCGTCGGAGTGACGAGATTGAGGTGGGTGCCGCCGGCGACCTCCTGTGCATCGCCCAGGCCGTCCTGGTCGTTGTCGGCGTCGAGGAAGTTGACGAGGCCATCGCCATCCGGGTCGTCGAAGCCCTCGCTGGGATCGTCATTGGGCGGATCGGCACCGTCGAACGAATAGTTCTGGAATAGCTCGGTCACGAACGCCGAGGGCGCCGCTCCGACGTTGTCGGTGACGGCGGAGCGGAGCGCGAACGGGACGCTGACGAGCTGCTGTCGCGGCACGAGCGTCTCACCGTCGACTGCGATCTCGAGGAAGACGACCCCGCCCGCGATCACGCTCGCGCCGAGCGGGGTCGTCGAGCCCAACGCGACGTCGTAGACACCGTCCTGCACCGGCACGGCGGGGTGGGACTCGGTCCACAGCGGACTCCCACCCGTCAGTGCGTCGTAGAGCGTGAAGACGAAATCGGCGCTGCCCTGGACGGGCTGCCCCTGATCGTCGAGGAGGAGTCCCTGATAGTTGATCTTCTCGGGCACCACTGCCAGAGCGGCGCCTGCGACCGAGACTCCTGCCATCGCGCTGAACAGCGCGGCGAAGCGAATCCACAGCGAGGCGCGAGTAGAAACGGCCATCGTCCTCCCAAGACACCCCCGCGAGATCACTCTCGGACGGATCTCACACGAGTGTCAAGCGCAACCTCGGTCATACGGTGGTTCGACCGGCGTTTCCATTCCCGTCCCCCCGCGGGTCCGCTAGCTTGCCACGCCCGAGAGCCGGGAGCCGTAGCGCGGACCCGGACCTCCCCAACCCGAGGTGCCGTGTTCATGCAACCCGACTCCGCGACGCGCATCCTGCTGGCGCTGATCCTCGTGTGTCTCGTGATCCTGATCGCGGAGGGATTCCCAGATCGCGGCGCCGACGCGGTCGGGCGCTACAGCGTGACCGGCATGCGCGCGGGAGCACCGATCCTCGTGCGCGCCGACAGCGCGACCGGGCGGGTATGGAAGCTCGAGCTGCGCGGCGATCCGGCCGATACCTGGGTCGCGTTGCGCGAACCGGGCGGCGCTTCAGCGCCGCTCCTCGACGAGGCCGATCAGGAACGGGCGGATCCGCTCGGGGGCGATCAGCCGCTCGAGTGATCCCACCTCGAGCGCGCGCTCGACGGTGTGGATCGCATCGAACTCTGCGCCTAGCTCGGCCTGCTTCTGGAGCAGCACGGGTCGGTAGGCCGCATCGAGCGCGCCGCGCGCCTCGGCGTCGCCGCGCCGTTGCGCCTCGCGCCGAAGCGCTCCGAGCGCCGGATCGCGCAGCGCGCGGGCCTGCGCCTCGCGCGCGAACACCACCGCCGCGGCCGGGCCGCCGCCGATCACCGACGCGAACGATCCCTCGACCGCCGCCGCGCGCAGCCCCGGATTGAGCTCGCGGCTGAATACGACGTAAGCGCCGCCGTGGTAGCGGGACACCACCAGGAACGCGATCGGGCCGGCGAAGTTGACGACGGCTCGCGCGATCTCGGCTCCGTATTCGAGCTGCAGCTTTCGCATCGACTCCGGCGAGCCGTCGAAGCCGGAGAGGTTCGCGAGGATCACCACGGGACGCACGCCACTGGCCGCATTCAGCGCGCGCGCCACCTTCTTGCTCGACAGCGGGAACAGCGTGCCGCCGGTCCACGCCGACGGGCCGTCCGCCGGGTGATCGCCGCCGCGGTCGACGTTGCGGCTCTCGATGCCGATCATGCTCACCGGGTGGCCGCCGAGACAGGCGTCCCACACGATCGCGGTCTCCGCGCCGGCCCAGCCGCGCCAGCGCTCGAGGTGACCCAGATCGGCGTCGATCACCGCATTCATCAGCGCGCGCATCGCGAACGGCTGCTTGCGCTCGGCGTTGCTCGCGGCGTCGAAGATATCTCCGATGCGATCGAAATCGTGACCGTGCGCGCGCTTGGTAACGAAGTCCACCACGGAGCGGTCGCGCGGGTCCTGGGTCGGCAGCGCGCGCGGGGTCGATTCCCCCGGCACCACGTACGCATAGCGGTAGTGGTGATAGAGGATCGCGTAGGCTTCGGCGAGGTTGCGCGCCAGAAACTGCGCCTCGCCGTTGGGCCCCATCACGCGCTCGTAGCCGCCGATCGCGACCTCGTCCTCGCCCGACACCGAGCCCGAGGCTGCGAGCGCGGCGCGCCCGGTGAGCACCATCGAAGCGCCCGGCGTCATGATCAGCACGCCGCGCGTGTGCAGCAGCATCGTAGCCAGCGCGTCGAAGTAGCTCTGCGCGCCGACGTTCACGCCCTGCACGATCACGTGGATCGAGCCACCCGCCTGGGTGAACGTGACGATCCGGCGCACGACGCGCGCGGTGGCGTCGAGATTCTCGGTGCCGCTGTCCATCGCGATCCGCGCGCCGCTCGACACCGGCACCCATTCGACCGGCAGACGATTCGCTTCCGCCAGATCGATCGCGGCGGCGATCCGATCGCACTCGGCGGCGGCGAGCGAGCCCATGCCCAACGTCGGGTCCGAGAGGATCAGCACGCGGCGCATGCCCTCGGGAACCGATTCGGTCGGCGTATCGATGATCCCGAATACGATCGCACTGGTGTTCTGGGCCGGCGGCCGCCCCGCGACGCTGACTGCGCGCACCGGATCGTCGTAGCTGTCGAGGTCGTACTCCTCGAAGTGTCCGGGGGGCAGCGCGTTCTCGCCGGCCAGCTCCACGTTCCTCGGAGCGCCCGTGAGCATGCGGGTGATCTCGTAGGGATAGACCAGCCGGCGGCGCCGCGCGTCGACCACCTTGCGCTCGTAGTTCTGAGCGGGCTCGAGTGGAGCGTGGTGGGGCTCGCGCCACGAGAGCTCGAGGCGGCTGCCGGTGGGATCGGCGAACACGATCTCGACTGGCTGCGACGACGCGTCGGGCCGCGCGCGGTCGAGCACGTTGAGCCTCACCACGACCTTCTCGAGCCCCAGATGCCGCGTCGCCGGGTACAGGCGCCGGGCGAGCGAATCGACGAGGTCGCGATCGAGGTAGACGGACGGCGTCGCGTAGAGCATCAGGCGGTTCCACTGGAGCCGCCGGCGCGGGTCGCGCAGCTGGAGATGGTTGCGCAGGCAGCGGGCGGCCTCGAAGAAGTCGCGCTCGAACGCGGCGACGTGCAGGCTCGCCTCGTGTCCGTCCGCGTCGTCGGGTGAGCGGCCGCGCACGTCGGCGAACACCAGCAGGCGTTCGTCGCCGGGGATTTCCGGGCTGCGGGCGTGGAAACAGTACAGATCCTCGGGGGCCTCGAGTCGCTCCACGTCGAACTTGCGCAGGCGGGCCAGATCGATGCGGGCGGCGGTCTCGGGGTGGATGCCGTGCAGATCGCGGTCTTCGCGCATCGCGACGGCTCCGTTGCCGAACACGTGCTCGAACGTGAGATGCCGGGCCCGTCCTCCGGAGGGCAAGAGCGTCAGCGTCAGGCGCTGCGTGGCGAGCAAGGGGCCGAGCAACGGCGAGATCGCCTCTGCGACGCCCGGGGCGGTCTCTTCGTCGGGGATCGGCACGAGCAGCTCGATTGCGTCCACACGCCGGGAGGGCGAGCGCACCGCCGCGGCGCTCGCGGCGCGACCGAGCCGTTCGAGCGTCGGCGCGAGATCGGCGGGACGGGCCACGCTGCCGAGCACGATGCGATCTCCGGACAGGTCGAGCCGCTCGACGTGCACCGGGCCCACGACGCCGGAGGTGTGGGCGACGGGTCGCTGGTGCGCGTACAGGCGCCGCACGTGTGCGCCCACCGCGATCGCTCGGCGGCGCGGATCTTCGTCGGAGAGCCAACGCCCGACCCGGTCGAAGACGCCGCGCGGCGATCCGGACAGGTGGGCGAGCACCGACTCCGGCGGATGCGTGACGGCCGCCTCAGCAGCAGCCAGCCAGAGCTCCACCTCCTTGGTGGTGCGCTCGGCCTGACTCTCGAGACGCGGCCCTTCGAAAATCGCGTAGCGGGCCTCGAGCGAGAGGTCGGACACCGCGTCGGTCACGAGCCCGCGCAGCCCCGCGATCCGCGCGAGGCCCTCGTCGAGCCCCCGATCGTCGCCGAGGTGGATGCCGCTGCCGGCCAACGCGTGAACGCGGGAAAGGCAACCGAGCACCAGGCGCCGCCGCAGATCGGGCGCGGCCTGCGAGGCCAGCAGGCGCAGCAGCGCGCGCTCGAGCGCGTCGGTGGGCGCGAGATCATCGACACCGTAGTGCGACAGAGCGCGCAGCAGGTTCGCGCGGAACGCCTCCGGAAGCCAGCCGCCGCCCTCGCGATACCGGCGCACCGCGTCGAGCAGGATCGCGCGACTCGACGGCCCGGCCTCTCCGGAGGGCCGCGGCAGCGGAGCGCGACTGAACAGCTGCTCGATGTCGGCGAACAGCACCAGCTCGCGCCGCACCGCGGCGAGCTCCCAGCGGAAGCTCTCCGAGAGCTCGCCGGGGAGCGGCGCCTCGAGGAAGGCCGCGAGCTTCTCGCCGCGTTCGGGATTCACGTCGTAACCCATCACGACGCGGCGGATCTCCTCGCGCGCCGCCTGCATCGCGGCGAGGCGCAGGGCTTCGGGCGCTGCCTCGGCACCCAGCAGATCGGGTGTCCCGCCGCCATCCGAGAAGAACGAGTCGAGCGGGTCGGGCTCGCACAGCAGCGCGAGGCGTGGTGCTGGCGCCACCACGCCGTCGCCGTCGGGCTCGATCGCGAGCAGCAGGTCGCCCGCGGCAACTTGTTGTCCCGCGTGGACGAAGATCTCCTTCACGACTCCGGCGATCGGCGCCGCGAAGCCGATCTCCATCTTCATCGCCTCGAGGCGACCGAGCGGCGCGCCGGCCTCGACGCGGTCCCCGCTCGCCACGACCAGCGCCACGACCATCGCGGGCGTTCCGGCGCGAACCTGACCGGCGGCACCGGTGGCGAAACGGTACGGATGGCCGTCGACTTCGACGCGCAGCCCCTGCAGGCCGATGTCGTAGAGCAGGCGCAGGCTCTTGCCGCCGGTCTCGATCGTGCCGCGGTTCGGGCCATCGCTGCGCAGCGCCACCGGCACGACGGCGCTGTCGAGGTGGACGCGGTAGCGCCACGCGCCGATCGCGTACACATGGAGCCGGTAGGACTCGCCGCGATGGGAGAGGTCGATGCGCTGGCCGGTCGACGCCGGAACCGAGGTGGGCCCGAGATGACTCGGATCGACCAGCAGCTCGCGCCGCACCTGGTCGCGGTGGCGCTGGTAGGCGAGCACCGCCGCGGCGCACAGCGCGGGCACCGCAAACGCCGCAGATCCGGAGCGCAGCGATGGCTCGAGATCGAGCCATTCGGTGTCGACGTCGCCGCGCCGGTAGCGGTCGCTGTCGATCAGGTGGAGCAGATAGCCCTTGTTCGAGGCGCCGCCCTCGACGACGAGCTCGAAATCCGCCAGCGCCGCGGACAGTCGCGCGCGAGCCTCGGCGCGCGTGTCGCCGGTCGCGATCACCTTCGCGATCAGCGAATCAAAATCGGGAGGGACGTCGCAGCCGGCACCGACACCGGTATCGATGCGCACACCGGGACCCAGCGCGGGATCGAAGCGGGCGATGCGGCCGGGCGAGGGCAGAAAGTCGGCCTCCGGATCCTCGGCGCACACGCGCGCTTCGATCGCGCAACCGCGGCTGGCCGGCGGGCTCGGTGCCAGCGGCTCGCCGCGGCCGATCCGGATCTGGAGCTCGACCAGGTCGACGCCGGTCAGCTCCTCGGTGAGCCCGTGCTCCACCTGCAACCGGGGGTTCACCTCCAGGAACGCGACCACATCGTCGGTGACGAGATACTCGACGGTTCCGACGCCGGCGTACCCCACGCTCTTGACGAGCCGCACCGCGGCATCCATCAGCTCCCGCTGCACGCCCGGATCGAGACCCGGCGGCGGCGCCTCCTCGAGGATCTTCTGATGGCGGCGCTGCACGGAGCAGTCGCGACACCCGAGCGCCCACGCGGTTCCGTGCGTGTCCGCGGCGATCTGCACCTCGATGTGTCGCCCGCGCCGCAGCCGTTGCTCGACGAACAGGCGGTCGTCGCCGAACGCCACGCGCGCCTCTGCGCGCGCGCTCGCGAACGCCGCGGCGAGATCCGCCTCGCGCTCGACGACGCGGATGCCGCGCCCGCCGCCCCCCGCGCTGGCCTTGAGCACGACCGGGTATCCGATCCGCGCCGCATGCGCGCGCGCCGCCTCGACGCTGTCCACCGCGTCGCCGCTCCACGGGATCACCGGAACGCCCGACTGCTCGGCGACGCGCTTCGCGCCGATCTTGTCGCCGAGCGCGCGCATCACGTCGCCCGAAGGTCCCAGGAACACCAGGCCCGCGCGCGCCACGCGGTCCGCAAAAGCTGCGTCCTCCGCGACGAAGCCCCAGCCGGGCCAGACCGCGTCGGCGCCTCCGCGCCGGAGCGCGTCGAGTAGCCCGTCGGCGTCGAGGTAGGCGCTGGCTGCCGTCGCGCCGGGCGGATCCAGGCGCAGCGCGGCGTCGGCATGGCGCACGAACGGCGCATTCCGGTCGACGTCGGTGTAGAGCGCCAAACAGCGCAGATCGATCCCGTCGCGCGCTCGCATCGCCTTGACGGTGCGGATGCAGCGCAGCGCCGCTTCGCCGCGGTTGACGATCCCGATGCAGTGGATCTCGCGGCTCACAGACGAGCTAGGCGACCGCATGGAAATGCTCTCGCTCGAGCTCGGCGAGCCTCGAGACGATCTGGCGCGCGATGTCCAGCGATCCGCGCACGCCGCTCTGGTCGCTCTTCGGCTCGAGCCAGGCGATGCGCGCGCGCAGCGTGTCGCCGCGTGCGGGGACGGCGCTGTACTGGTGCTGGGCATCGCCGCGCAGGTAGACGCACAACACGCGACATCCCGGCACACTCTTCACGATCCGACCCACCCCGTAGGCGGCATTCTCCAGCTCGACCCGACCGCTTCGGCTGCGTCCTCCCTCCGGAAAGATCAGGCCCACCTCACCACGGCGCAGCAGGTGGGTGAAGCGGGCCAGCGCACCGGCGACCTGCTCGCGTGAGCCGCCCCGCTCGATCGGCAGGCACTTGTAGACGTAGGTGAGCGCGCGCTGCCAGGGTTTCGCCGCGAAGTTGTTGCGGTCGGGTACGTTCCACGGAAGCGACTTGAAGTGCAGCACGTACCACGCGGGCGAGCCGAGCGCGTAGGCGATCAGCGCCGAGTCGATCATCGTCAGGTGATTGCCGCAGACGAGCAGCGGGGCATCGCTCGAGCGGCGAAAGCGCCGGAACGCGCGCCGCAGCTCGCCGATCCCTTCGAAGCGAAGGCCCAGCCACAAGCGCAGCAGGACAGCCGCCGCCAGCGTCGTCAGCGGGGATAGCGCGAAGCCCACCGCGCGCTGCAGGGCGAGCGCGAGGCGCGCCCGCGGCGGCAGGCCGGTCGGAGCGTTCGTCACTAGCCGAGCTTCGATGCGATCAGCTCCACCGCATTGCCGACCGTCTCGACAGAGTCGACGTCCTCGTCGGCGATCTCGATGTCGAAGGCGTCCTCGAACTCGAGCACGACGTCGACCAGCCGGGCCGAGTTCACCTTGAGCTCGTCGAGAATGTGAGTCGACATGCCGACCGCATCGAGGGCTTCCTGATTCTTCACGTACGGGGTCAGGATCTTGACGACCTGCTCGAAGATTTCTTCCTGGGACATGAACAAGCTCCTTCTGTGGCATGAATCCGCTGTCTGGGTTCAAGCGTGCCAGCGGCGGAACACCAGACATGCGTTCACGTCGCCGAAACCAAAGCCGGCCTTGACGATCACGTCGAGGCCCGGTTTTTCGAGTGCGGTGTGCGGGATCGAATCGGCGTGGGCCTCGATCGCCGGGTGGACATCCTCGCAGTTGATCGACGGATGGACGAAGCCGCCACCCAGCATCAGCACGCAGGCGATCGACTCGATCGCGCCCGCCGCACCGAGCGTGTGGCCGATCATCGATTTCGTCGAGGTGATCGGCGGGAGTCGGCCGGGCGCCGCTTCGAGCGCGGCGGCCCAGGCGGCCACCTCCTTCGGATCGGAGCCGGTCGCGGTCAGGTGTCCGTTGATCGCGCCGACCTCTGACGGGCCGATGCGCGCATCGTCCAGCGCCGAGCGGATGCAGCGCCGCACCGCTTCGGGGTTGGGTGCCGTCATGCTGCCGCCGCCCCGGTGTCCACCACAGTTGACAGCCATGCCGGCGACCTCGGCGTAGATGCGCGCGCCGCGCTCGACGGCGCTCTGCTCGCTCTCGAGCAGCATCAGGCCGGCCCCGGCCGCCGCGACGAAGCCGCCCGCCGAAGCGCTCATCGGCCGCGACGCGATCTCGGGCGTGTCGTTGTGGGTCCGGCACAGCACGCGCATCGCGTCGAAGCCCGCCCAGATGTAGTGGCTATCGCCCTCGGAGCCGCCGCACAGCATCCGCTTCGCCTGGCCGCGGCGGATGCGCTCGGCGCCGAACGCGATCGCCTCCGCGCCGGTGCTACACGCGCTCGAGTTGGTCGTCACCTGATTGCCGAGCGCGAGCAGCCCGGAGACGCGCGCGGAAACTCCACTCGCCATCACCTGCTCGACAGCGGTGCTGCCCAGACGCCGCACCTTCCCCGCGTCGGTGAGCGGAACCACCCGCGAGCCGATCGTATCCATGCCGCCGATGCCCGTTCCGACTACCGCGCCGGTGTCCCAGTCGACCGCGTCGTCGCCGGGGCCAGGCCGAGCGAGGCCCCCGTCGCGCCACGCGTCGATCGCCGCCACCGCCGCGTAGCGGTGCGAGGAGTTCATCGCGCGCTGCAGCTCCTCGTCGAAGTGCTTCTCGACGAGCGAGTCCACGCCCTGCGGAACGCCCGCGATTCGGCTTCCGAAGCCCAGCTCCGCGAGCTTCGGGTGCGCGCGGATGCCCGAGGTGCCGTTGCGCAGCGCGGTCTCGAAGTCGTGGGCCCCATTGCCGTTCGGCGCCACCACGCCGAGACCGGTCACCACCACGCGATGCATCACTTCGGTACTCCGATGCCGGAGAGTGTCCCCGAACACACGAGGGTACCGTCTTCACGCTTCATCTCGACCGCGCAGCGCAGCTTGCGCCGGCGGAAGAAGACGACCCGCCCGGTGGTGATCACCCGCACTCCCGGCTCCACGATCCCGCTGAATTCGACTTCGGCGTCGGTGAACAGCGTCGTGTACTTGGCGGCCTCGTCCGCACCGATCTCCCGTTCTAGCAGATGGATCCCGAGCGCCACCACGCCCGCCTGAGCCATCGCCTCGATCAGGATCACCCCGGGGGTGATCGGGTTTCCCGGGAAGTGCCCCCGATAGAAGTCCGCGTCGGGACGGAAGGTGGTGCTAGCCACGATGTGGTCGTCACCGAGCTCGAGGATTTCGTCGATGAAACGGAACGGCTCCTGCTGCGGAATCGCCGCGAGCACCGCATCGGGCGTCATCGCTCAGCGCTCCAGCCGGCCCCCCCGGGCGTTGGCCGAGGGGTTGGGGTAGTCGGGGTACGCGATGCCCTGGAAGGTGCCGACCCGCGCGCGCTTCACGGTGTAGATCGGGTCGCCGTCGACGAACAGCGTCGCGTCGCCGATCACCATCGAGGCGCCGGCCTTCTCGAGCTCGGTGTAGCGGCGTACGTCGATCTCCGTGCGCACGCAGCCGTCATGGGGACGGATCTGCCCCGAAAACTCGACCTCGCCGCAGCCCAGCGCGCGGCCGGAGCCGAGCCCTCCCGCCCACGCACAGAAAAAGCCGAGCAGCTGCCAGACGCCATCGACGCCCAGGCAGCCCGGCTGCACCGGGTCGCCCAGGAAGTGGCACTGGAAGAACCAGTCATCGAGCCGCACGTCGCGCTCTCCTACGACCCGCCCGCGCGCACCGCTGCGCTCGATCGATACGATGCGATCCACCATCAGCATGGGCGGCAGCGGAAGGCGGGCGTCGAAGCCGAGCGGCGCGTCGTCGAACAGCCGTCCGTGCGAGAAGGCCAGCAGCTCGTCGTGGGAGAAGCGGGAGCGTTCGCGGAACTCGGCGTACTTCAAGCGTTCTCTTTCGATCGGTGGGAGCTCCCGAAACGCACCAGGTAGCTCGACCAGGTGAGTCCGGCGCCGACGCCGACGACCGCGACGTCGTCGGTGTCGCGCCATTTCTCCCAGTTCATGGAAAGTACGCTGGCCGAGCTGGCTGCGCCGGTGTTCCCGTACCACTCGACGTTGGTGTGGTGGCGCTCGGGGGCGATGCCGGCCGTGTTCCGCACGTTCTCGAGCATCCGCAGATTCGCCTGGTGGCCGACGAAGTGCAGCGCGCGTCCGTCCTGCTCGAATGCGTCGCGCAGCCGGGTCAGCCCCTGCACCATGCGCTTGATGCCGAACATCTGGACCGTGCGTCCTTCCTGGCGGAAGTGTCCGCCGCGCGGGACGACGACCTTGTCGCGCGCGGCGGGGCTGCTCGCCACCTCGTTCGCCAGCACCTCGGCGCGCCCCGGGTAGCGGAGCGAGACAACCGCGGCCGCCGCGCCATCGCCCCACAGCACGGCCGACGCGCGATCGCTGTAGTCGACGGTCGTGGTCAGCGTCTCCGGCGCGACGAGCAGCACCCAGTCGGGCAGCCGGGCCGGGTCCATCAACGACATCAAGTAGAGGTGGACGTAGAGGCTCGTGCACGCCGAGCTCACGTCGAAAGCGGGCACCTCCATCCCGAGCTCGCCGGCGACGTTGCAGGCCTCGGCCGGGGCACTCGTGTCGGTAGCCGAGTTCCCGGCGATCACGAGCCCGACATCCGCGGCGGCCACCCCTGCGCGCTCCAAGGCCAGCCGGGCGGCCCGGGCCCCGAGCGTCGCGTTGCTCTCCGTGGCGGCCTCTAGCGCCGCCCGCGGCTCCCGGTTCCGCGTGGTGCGGATGTAGTCGAGTGGCAGGACGGTGCGCCGGCAACGGATCCCGACGCGCTCCAGGATCCACGCGTCGTCGGTGCCGATCTCGAGCGATTCGAGGAAGCGATTCGTGATCTCGGGCTCGGGATGAGCGTGCCCCAGTCCGTGCAGATAAACGGCCAACGCGGGCTCCGACTCCCCATGGGGGAACAGTGGGGTCGAACCCCGGTGGCGCGCCAAGGTCTCGATCCGATTATTGATTTCTGGGGAAGACCCGACCGTGTCCGCGCGCGTCGGCTGCTGCCGAGCCCGCAGCCGACCGGGTGGCCTGGACTATGACCCAGAGTCACATTCTGTCAATATCCCCGCGACACGAGCTGCGACGCACTAGACTCGCCCGGCAAGTCGCGCGCAGCGAGGCGCAGCCGAGCGGAGACCAGCAGAATGGGCGGACGCGTGCGCGTGGAACGAGACGGCGAAGACCCCCGCCTCGGCTGGATCGTGTTCGATCATCCCGAGCGGCGCAACGCGATCAGCGTCGAGATGTGGCGGCAGATTCCGCTGGCGGTCGACGCACTGGCCGCCGACCCGGACGTACGCGTCGTGATCCTGCGCGGGGAAGGCGAGGCGGCGTTCGTGGCGGGCGCCGACATCTCCGAGTTCGGCGACAAGCGGAGCGGCGAGTCCGCGACCGACTACGACGTCGATGGCGGCCGCGCGTTCGCCGCGCTCGCCGGCCTCGACAAGCCGCTGATCGCGATGGTGCGCGGCTACTGCGTGGGGGGCGGGGTCGCGATCGCGCTGTGCGCCGACCTCCGCTATGCGGCGGACGATGCCGTGTTCGCGATCCCCGCTGCGCAGCTCGGCGTCGGCTACCCCATGTCCGGCATCGAGATGCTCCAGAGCCTGGTGGGCCCCTCGCGCGCGAAGGAGATCTTCTTCACCGCGCGCCGCTACGCAGCACCCGAGGCACTCGCGATCGGGCTCGTGAACGAGGTGGTGCCGGCGGCCCTGCTGCTGGGACACGTTCGGGAGATCGCACAGCGGATCGCCGGCAATGCGCCGCTCACCATCGCCAGCGTGAAGCGGATCGTCTCGGAGCTCGCGAAGCCGGGCGAGCAGCGCGACCTGGGTGGCATCCACGCGTCGATCGCCGCCTGTTTCGAGAGCGAGGACTACCGCGAAGGCGTGTCGGCCTTCCTCGAGAAGCGCGAGCCCCGGTTCGCCGGGCGCTAGTTCGTGTCGCCTCCGCTCGCCGGCGTGCGCGTGCTCGATCTGACGCGATTCCTCGCCGGACCCTACTGCACGATGCTGCTCGCCGACTACGGCGCCGATGTCGTGAAGCTCGAGTCGCCCGAGGGACGCGAGTTCCGCGCGCCGGGCTCCGCGCGCGACTCCTATTTCTTCTTGTCCGCCAATCGCGGCAAGCGTTCGGCCACCCTCGATCTGCGCCGCCCCGAGGCCCGCGCGCTGCTGCTCCGGATCCTGCCCCGCTTCGACGTGCTGGTCGAGAACTTCCGCCCCGACGTGATGGAGCGCTTCGGGCTCGGGCCCGGAGCGCTCTGCTCGCGGTTCCCGCGCCTCGTCTACTGCGGCATCTCCGGTTTCGGCGCCGACGGTCCGTACCGCGACCGTCCGGGCTTCGATCAAATCGCGCAGGGAATGAGCGGCTTCATGAGCCTGACCGGAACCGAGGAGACCGGGCCCACGCGTGCAGGGATCGCGATCGGCGACGTGCTCGCCGGCATGTTCGCGGCGCAGGGCGTCTCGCTCGCGTTGCTCGAGCGGGCGCGCACTGGCCGCGGACAGGTCGTGCAGACGTCGCTGCTCGAGTCGATGATCGCCGTCCTGTCGTGGAGCGCCGGCATGTACTTCGAGTCGGGCCGCGCTCCCGGCCCCGCCGGGCACCATCATCCGCTGACCTCGCCCTACGGGCGCTTTGCGGCGCGGGACGGCTACCTGAACATCGCGGCGGCGAACGATGCCCAGTGGCAGCGCCTGGCCCTGGCGCTCGAACAACCGGACTGGCTCCGCGACGCGCGCTTCGCGGGCGTCCTCGATCGGGTGCGCAACCGGCGCGAGCTCTCCCTCGCACTCGAGGACGTTCTCCGGTCGCAGGATGTGTCGCATTGGGTGGACTTGCTCAACGGCGCGGGCGTTCCGTGTGGCCCGGTGCTCGACCTCGCGCAGGTGTTCGCCGATCCGCAGGTGCTGGCGCGCGAGATGCGCGTCGATCTGCCCCACCCGGAGTTCGGAACCTTCTCGACCACCGGCCTGCCGGTGAAGCTCTCGCGCACGCCGGGCGCGATCGACCGGCGGCCACCGCTGCACGGCGAACACACCGACGAAGTGCTGCGCGAGTGCGGGCTCGACGACGCGGAGATCGCCGAGCTGCGCGACTGCAAGGCGCTGTAGCATCTCACGGATGAGCAGAACGGGTGAGCGCCTGGTCGCGATCGACTGGCTGCGCGGCTTCGTGATGATGGTGATGGCGGTGGACCACGCGTCGGCGATGTGGAACGCCGGCCGCGTCGCGGTCGATTCGGTCTATCCGGTCGAGGCGTTCTTCGTGCCGGGCTGGGTGGCCGGGACGGCGCTGCCAGCGGCACAATTCTGGACGCGCTGGATCACGCACCTGTGTGCGCCGACGTTCCTGTTCCTGTCGGGAACGTCGCTCGCGCTCTCCACCGCGGGCCGGGTGGCGCGCGGCATCTCCGGCGCTGCGATCGACCGACACCTGGTGGCGCGCGGCCTCGTGCTGATCGGCTGCGAGGCGGTCTGGCTCTCGCTCGGCCCGACGGCGCTCGTTGGACACTACTTCCTCGTGCTCCAGGTTCTGTACGCGATCGGGATGTCGCTCATCGCGATGGCGCTGTTGCGCCGGTTGCCGGCGCCGCTGCTGGTGATGCTGGCGCTCGGCTGGCTCGCGGCGGGCGAGCTCGTCACGCTGAGCGCGGCGCCGACTGCGCCGGGCGCGGTCGGACCCGCTGCGGCGCTGCTCGTCGCGCCCGGTCGCATCTCCTTCGCCGCCGTCGCCTACCCCGTGCTTCCGTGGCTCGCGATGATGATGCTCGGCTGGGCGTTCGGCTCCCATTTGCAAGCACTTCGCCACAGCGGCGTTCCCGCGTCGGCCGTTGCCGGGCGCTGCGCCGCCGCCGGGCTCGCAGCGCTCGCGCTATTCGCCGCGGTCCGCGGCGCCAACGGCTACGGCAACATGGCGCTGCTGCGCGACGGAGACGGCCTGATCCAGTGGCTCCACGTCAGCAAGTATCCACCGAGTCTCGCGTTCTCCGCGCTGGAGCTGGGCCTGATGGCGCTCCTGCTCGCCGCGTTGCTCGCGCTGCAGGGTCGGCTCGCCGGGCCGCCGCGCCCGCGCAACCCGTTCCTCGTGCTCGGCCGCGCTGCGCTCTTCTTCTACCTGCTGCACTTCCCGCTGCTCGCCGCGGGCGCCGCCGCGTTCGGGTCCGGTGGAGGCCTCGTCCACACCTACGTCGCCGCAGCGGTAGTCGTGGCTGTGCTGTATCCGGCTTGCCTCTGGTACGGCCGCTACAAGAGCACCCATCCCGACAGCTGGGCGCAGTACATCTGATCCGCGCGCCGCGGTCGTTGTGGTCTCAGACACCGGCCTTCGGATCGCGGGTGCGTGGCATGATCGCGATGTCGTCGACGTACCCGCGCACGGCGATCACCGAGAGGATCGCCTCGGCGAGCACCGGCAGCGGCATCATCGTCGCCGCCGGGAACAGGTTGCGGCTCACCCAGACCCTCATCGCCTCCGCAATCGCGTCGCCACCCCACGCGTTCGCGAACTCGGTGTCCGAGGTGTTCCCGACCACGATGCGCGTGAAGTCGACGTCCGGGTGCTCCATCCGCCAGCACTCGATCAGCGCGTCGAGCGCGACCTTGGAGACCCGGTAGAGGGCGAGGCCGGGGAGCGGCTGTCGCACGGCGTACGACGAGACGAATACCGCGCGCCCCTGGCTGGCGCGAAGATGCGGCAGCGCCGCGGCGGTGATCTGGGACGCGCCGATCACGTTGACGTCGAGGACTCTGCGCCACGCGTCGGCCTTGGCGTTCTCCAACATCACGAGCGGCGACATCCCGGTCGCGTACACGAGCGCGTCGATGCCACCCAGCGCGCTCGCCGCCTCACCGACCGCGCGGGCGCAGTCGCCGGCTTCGGTGACGTCACAGAGGACGGCGTGCGCGCCGCTGCCGGCTCCGGCGACCGTCGCCTCCAACAGCTCGCCGCGCCGCGCCGCGAACACCACGCGCGCGCCCGCCCGGCACGCGCCCAGCCCGACCTCGCGGCCCACGCCGCTCGATCCGCCCATTACCAGGATCCGCCGCCCGCTCAGGTCGTAGTCGACGCCCACCTATCCACTTTACAGGTTGCGCGGCGAGACCGCGGCAGCCGTGGGGTAGAATCGCGGCGATGCCCGTCTTCCGACTGGGGCGCGAGGTCGCCTTCCCGCACCCGGACGAGAGCGAGTCGTCGGGCCTGCTCGCGCTGGGCGGCGACCTCTCCCCCGAACGGCTGCTGGTCGCCTACTCCGCCGGCATCTTCCCGTGGTACTCCGAGGGCCAGCCGATCCTGTGGCACTCGCCGGATCCGCGCGCGGTGCTGCGGCCGGCGGATCTGCGCATATCGCGCAGCCTGGCGAAGACTTTGCGCCGCGGGCGCTTCGAGGTGCGCCTCGACACCGCGTTCGCGAAGGTGATCCAGGCCTGCGCGGAGATCGATCGGCCCGAGGCGCAAGGAACGTGGATCACGCCGGACATGCAGCACGCCTACCTGGCGTTGCACCGGCTGGGCTTCGCGCACTCGGCCGAGGCCTTCGAGGGCGACCGACTCGCCGGCGGCCTGTACGGCGTCTCGCTCGGCAGCGTGTTCTTCGGGGAGTCGATGTTCGCGCGCCGGCCCGACGCGTCGAAGGTCGCGTTCGCCGTGCTGGTGCGGCAGCTCGAGCGCTGGGGCTTCGAGCTGATCGATTGCCAGATGCACACCGCCCATCTCGCGCGTTTCGGCGCGGTGCTGTGGCCGCGCCGTCGCTACCTGGAGGCGCTGGCCCGCGGCGTGGCGCGCGAGACGCGGCGCGGCGCCTGGCGTTTCACAACCGAGGAGCCCGCATGACGACTTCGCTCCCGGCGCTGGGACCCAATGCAGAGCAGATCGAGTACTGGAATGCGATCCAGGGAGCGAAGTGGGTGACGCTTCAGCAGCGACTCGACGCGCTGATCGAGCCGTTCGGCACGTTCGCGATCGACCGCGCCGGGATCGCGCGCGGCGAACGCGTGCTCGACGTCGGCTGCGGCTGTGGCGCGACCTGCCTCGCGCTGGCCGAGCGCGTCGGGTCCGGCGGCAGCGTCCTCGGCGTCGACATCTCCACGATCATGCTCGAGCGCGCGCGCGAGCGTGCGTGGGACGCCGGCTTCACCCAGGTCGAGCTCGCCAACGTCGACGCCCAGACCCACCCCTTCGCTCCAGCAGCGCGCGATCTCGTGTTCTCGCGCTTCGGCGTGATGTTCTTCGCCGACCCGACGCGCGCCTTCGCCAACCTGCGCACGGCGCTGCGCCCGGGTGGGCGCGCGGTGTTCGTCTGCTGGCGCCCGCTGGCGGAGAATCCGTGGATGGGCGCGCCGCTCGGCGCGCTGGCGAGCTTCCTCTCGCCACCCGCGCCCCCGCCTCCGGGATCGCCGGGGCCGTTCGCGTTCGCCGATCCGGACCGCGTTCGGGCGATCCTGGCCGGAGCGGGCTTCGAGCCGCCCGAAATCGCCGCGCACGACGGTGAGCTCGTGCTCGGGGACGATCTCGACGACGCGGTCCGCTTCACGCTCTCGACCGGGCCCGCGAGCCGGATGCTCGAGGAGGCGGGGCCCGCGCATCGCGCGCGGGCCGAGCAGGTGGTGCGCGACGCGCTCGCACCGTACGTCGGCCGCGGCGGGGTGTCGCTGGCGGGCGCTATCTGGTGCGTGACGGCTCAGGTCGCGGGGGCGCGCGCTCAGCGGAGAATTCTTTCGCCCGGTCCGTAGGTCACGAGCGGGAGCTCGAAGCGGAGCCCGTCGGGCGCACGGCCCCGGATCCGGATGCGCCCGATCCCCTCGTGCACGCTGCGCTGATGGTGCGCCGCACACAGCGCCGTGCGATTCCAGAGGTCGTCCGGGCCGCCCTTCGAGCGGAACCGGATGTGATGGTTGTGCAGGTTCCGGTAAGACGAACAGCCCGGCACCGTGCAGCGCCAGCCATCGCGCTCGAAGACGCGGTGCTCGCGTCGGACTTTCGCGTTCTTCGCGTTCGGCAACGCCCAGGTCTCGAAGCAGTGCTCCAGCATCGCGTCGAGCGCCTCGCTCTCGCTCGCCGTTCGAAGATTCCGCTTCTCGATTCGCCGTTGCACGGTCGCCAGGACCGCCTTGAACAGGCGAGCCACGTCGGCCGGTGCCGTGAAGAAGAGGGTGGCGGTCCCGTTTTGGCTCCCGATCCGCTCATCCTCTGTTTTTCCGCCGTGGGGTGCGCACCCGTTTGCAC
>Ga0184637_10000050_pt1 | contig 70436 bp, 68 predicted proteins | sample PLM3_127_b2_FD_133143 | JGI IMG/M metagenome (GOLD analysis project Ga0184637, IMG submission 133143) | Groundwater sediment microbial communities from an aquifer in East River, Colorado, USA - PLM3_127_b2 | ecosystem: Environmental > Terrestrial > Soil > Riparian zone | place: USA: East River...
CGTCGGGACGATCCACGCGGGCAGCGGAAGCCGGCTCGGGGGGACGCTCGACGGGATCGACACCCCGACTCTGCTCGGCGTCTGGAGCGGTGCCCCGTATCTCCACGACGGCTCGGCGGCGTCACTCGAGGATGTGATCGCGGCGCACCACGCCACCACGTCCCAGGAGCGCGCCGACCTCGCTGCGTTCCTGAGGCAGCTGCAGCAGGGAGACACCCAACCCGGAGACGACGTGCTCGTCAACACCCAGGTGCAGCTCGTGTTCACGCTGGGCAACCCTTGCGGCAGCGACTACTCCGCACTCCTGGCCCGCTGCGTGGGCCATCTACTCGCGCTGGACGGCGTCGATCTGGGCCCGGGCGCGATCGAAGACGCGCTGCACGTCGGCACGCAGACGCAGAGCTTCGTCTCCACGAACTCGGGTGGCCCGCTCGCCAATCTGATCTTCGATCTCGGAGCGCCAGACGCCGCCAACTCGCTCGTCCTGTGGCAGTACCTCGGGAACAGGCTGCCTCAGCAGATCAAGGGCTTCGAGATCCGCACCAGCAGCGCGCTCGGTTCCACGCCGGGTTCGCTCGCGGCGCCGACGACGATCGCGACCGGCACGCTGCCGCAGGGGACGACCGACAACTCGGGGCAGCGCATCGACGGCCTCGCGCTCGAGCGATTCGTCCAGATCAGAGGTCTCAGCAACTACGGCAGCACGAGCGGACATGGTCTCGGCGGCGTGGCGTTCGTGCAGACGTACGGCGCGCCGCCGCCCGGGAACCAGCCGCCGATCCTGCAGCCCCCCGCCGATCAGACCGGAACCGTCGGCGACCCGGTGAGCTTCACCTTCCTGGCCTCGGATCCCGACGGCGACACACTCGTGTTCTCGGCTTCGGGGCTTCCGACCGGCGTCGCGCTAGATGCGGCCAGCGGCGTCGCGTCCGGAACGCTCGCTGCCGCGGGCGTGTTCGCCGCGACGGTCAGCGTCGACGACGGTCACGGGGGAGTCGACTCGGCGCCCTTCCAATGGACCGTCGAGGCGGCAACGCCGGGTGGGCAGGACGTCTGGATCAACGCCCAGGTTGCCGTGAGCTATGCGAAGGGTAATCCATGCGGCACCGACTACGTGCGGACCGATGCGCACTGCGCGGGGCAGCTGCTGATCCAGGACGGCCTGCAGTGGAATCCGGCCGTGATCGAGGATTCGCTCCACGTCGGCAAGCACCTGAAGAGCTTCATCTCGACGACGTCGGGCGGGCCGCTCGCGAATCTGATCTTCGATCTCGGGAGTCCGGGTGCCGCCGACGCGATCGTGCTGTGGCAGTACACCAGCGGCAAGCTCTCGGAGCAGGTCCGCGGCTACGAGATCCGCACCAGCGACACGCTCGCTGCGAACGGCCAGTCGCTCGTCAGCCCGGTCACCGTCGCGGTGGGCAGCCTGGTCCAGGGGACGGTCGACAACTCGGGCCAGCGCATCAACGCGCTGTCGCTCCGCCGCTACGTCCAGATCGCCGGAACGAGCAACTACGGGAGCACCACCGCCAACGCCCTCGGCAAGGTGGCGTTCATCGGCCGCTGAACGAGAAGCTCCACTCGATCGCGATCCCACCGCCCGAGCGCAGAGCGGCGCCCAGCGTTTGACTCGGCGGGTCCGGGGGTTGCATAATCTTTCGCGCGTCCGTAGCGAAGCGCACCGGCATCAGTAGAGCGTTGCATCATGCCCTATGCACCAATCCCCCAGTTGATCATCGAGCACGACGGCCCCGTCGCGATCGTCACGATGAACAATCCCGAGATGAGCAACGCCTTCAGCGACGACATGCACGTCGGGATGGAGGAGATCTGGAACCACCTGGCCCTCGACCGCTCGGTGCGATCGATCGTCCTCACCGGCAAGGGGAAGGCCTTCAGCGCCGGTGGCAACATCCCCGGCTTCATTCGCTCCCACGAAGACCCGATCTACCGGCGCGAAACCATGCGCGCGGCCCAGCGGCTGCTCGACGCCATGCTCGAGTGCCCCAAGCCGATGATCGCCGCCGTGAACGGGCCCGCCGTCGGTCTCGGATGCAGTGTGGCGGTGTCCTGCGACATCGTGCTGATCGCAGAGAGCACCTTCATGGCCGACACCCACGTCAACGTCGGGCTCGTGGCCGGTGATGGCGGCGCCGTCCTCTGGCCGCTCTTGATGAGCATTCTCAAGGCCAAATACTACCTGCTGACCGGCGATCGGATCCCGGCCGCCGCCTGCGTCGAGCTGGGGCTGGCCACCCAGACGGTTCCCGACGCCGTGCTGCTGGATGAGGCGATTGCGCTGGGCAAGCGTCTCGCCGCGCAGCCCCAGCAGGCCTGTGAGGAGACCAAGCGGGCGCTGAACCTGCACATGCAGGCCGCAGTCCGGCTGGTGTCGCCATTCGCGATGGCCGCGGAGACGGAGTCGTTCGGCACCGACGACGTCCGTAAGGCGGTCGAAAGGTTCACCGCCAAGTAGTCAAGCGAGCGGGTAGCCGAAACGCTCGAAGTCCTGGCGATAGAGTTCGTTGACGACGGCGTAGCTCGCAGCGCTGAAATAGCGATCCGCGCAATCGTGCGCGCTAACGTTCGCACGCACCGTCAGGTCGATTCCCAGATCGTCGGCGAGAACGTCTCGATCCTGCTCGACCTTGAGGATCCGATCGAGCGGCGTCGGGATCGAGAGCCCGCGGATCCGAAAGCGCAAGCCCCAGTGCTGCGGCCACAGATGCCGGTCGAGCCGGAACAACTGTGGCAACAGCCCGACGAAGCGGTCGAACGGTACCGCGCGCAGCCGCTGCGCGACCGTCTCCGGCTGATCCTCGGCGCGGAGCCCGAGGGCCGGGAAGAAGATGAGTTGGCAGTGCTGCCAGCTCGCCAGGCCGTGGGCTGCGGGCTCGGTCTGGAACTTGTCGGCGTAGAACGAAACCACTCGGTCGTACGGATTGCGGACGAGGAAATAGCGCCGCACCCCGGGCGTCAACCAGACCCTGATCGCCGCGTGCAGATCTTTGCGCAGTAGCTGCAACGACGGCTGCTGCGTCAGAGTCGAGTACATCACCTTCAGATTGGTGGTGATGACGTAGTTCCGCTGGGCGTTGTAGAAGCTGGGCATCTCGTTCTCGCCACCGGCCATCGCGGTGCTTTCCTGCGATCGAAAGGCTGCACCGCTCGACGCGACGTGCATAGGGCACCGCGCCGGTGATCGCCAACCGTCGCTGGGCTCGACGCCGCCGGGGCTCGCATACCCGCTCAGTGCGGCTGGCGCACCATCGGGAAGATCGGCGGCGCGTCGCCGACCTGGATCGTGCCGATCACCTCGAACCCATGGCGCGGGTAGAGCGACACGTTCGGTCAGGGTCAGGGGATGGCCGGGTTCGTCGTGCGCGGTGCGCCGTGGCAAGCTACCGGAATGCGCCGACCGACCCGGTGAGGTGTCGAGAAGCGAGCGGACGCGTGCGCAGGAGGCTGGGATCGGCGGTTTGGATTCATCCATTCACCGGCGTTAGAGTACCGTCCATGACCTTTGAAGAACAGCTGCAGAAGAACCTGTCGCCGGTCGATTTCGAACGCATGCAGGCCTTTATCATCGGCCTCGGCGCTGGCGAGCGCATGGCGCTGATGCAGTTCATCGCCGAGCGCGAGACCAAGGCTCCGGCCGTCGGCGACGATGCGCCGGACTTCGACCTGCCGCTCCGCGGCAGCAGCGAGCGCGTGCGCCTCTCGGCCTTCCGCAGCGACCGACCCGTGGCGCTGATCTTCGGCAGCTTCACCTGACCGCCGTTTCGTGCCCAGGTTGGGCACCTCGAAGAGCTGCAACGCCGCTTCGGCGACCGGATCGCGTTCTTCGTCGTCTACATCCGCGAGGCTCACCCGACCGACGGCTGGCAGGTAGAGGCCAACGAGCGCGAGGAAGTCTACTTCCCGCAGCCAAAGACTTTCGACGAGCGCACCGCCGTCGCCGACGCCTGCGCGCTGCGCCTCGATCTCGCCATTCCGACGCTGATCGACGACATGAAGAACTCGACCGACTCCAACTACTACGCGCTGCCTGACCGCCTCTACCTCGTCGGCCGCGACGGCCGCATCGCCTACCGGGGCGCTCCGGGGCCGTGGGGATTCGTGGCGGCCGAGCTGGAGAAGGCGATCGAGGCCTATCTGCAGTAGGGCTCTGGGCAAGGCCGGAGATTGCGCGTCATCCCGGACCAGTGCACTCCTGATGTGGAACGACACTCGATGCTGAAACGGTTCGCCAGCGGCGCACTCGCGACGCTGGCTGTCGGTGCGGCGCTGCTCGGCATGCCAACGCGGATCCGCCGCTCAGATCATCATCCCGCGGCTCGGCGCCTGCGGTAGCTCGCCGTTTCCGATCCGCTTCGCGCGCTGCTCGAGCGTCGAGGCGGCATGCTCGAGGCCGATCATCGAGACGAAGCGGCCGGCGCGGATGTCGCCTAGCAGCGACTGGGCGAGGTCGTCGAGGTTCTGGACCGGCAGCTCGAAGCCGGCCTTGCTCGCCATCGCGCGGAACTTCTCGAGCGTCTGCGGCTCGCCGGCGACCGGCACCTCGCGCGCCAGCTCGGCGGGGCGGTTGCGGTCGCAGCTCCAGATGCCGGTGTCGAGCAGGCCGCCGGCCGGATAGAAGATCATCGCGCGCATCGCGTCGCTGTGCGCCGCGAGCTGCGCACCGAGGCACTCGGTGATGATCGACACCGCCGCCTTGCTCGACGCGTAGACGGCCTGGTCGGGCAGCGGCTCGATGCCGCCGTCACCCGACGACGTGTTGATCACCAGACCCTCCTCGCCCGACGCGAGCATCCGCGGCACGAACGCGTGGATGCCGTGCACGACGCCCATCACGTTCACGCTGTAGATCCACGCCCAGTCGTTCGGCGTGGTCTCCCAGACCGGCGCCGACGGCGCGCCGACGCCCGCGTTGTTGCACAGGATGTGGCACGCGCCGTGGCGCTCGAACACGCGGTCGGCGAGCGCCATGACCGAGTCTCGATTCGAGACGTCGGTGACGACGCCGCTCACCGATCCGCCGCGCGCGCGCAGCTCCGCGGCCGTCTTCTCGAGCGCGCCCGCCTCGACGTCGCCGAGCACCACCACCATGCCCTCGGCGACGAACGCGCCGGCGAGCGCGCGGCCGATCCCGCTCGCTCCGCCGGTCACCACCGCCACGCGTCCGTTGAACTCGCGCATCGCCCGTCTCCTGTCCTGGTAGCCCGCGTACACGATAGCGTCGGGTCGTGACCGCCGGGCGCCAGCGCAGCTTCTGGGAGGTTCTCGTGCTCGTCGCGCTGATCGGGGTTCAGCGGCGGATTTGTGGATTGACATTGGGATCGCGCTGGCCGTAGGGTGGCTCCGGGGCCGAGCGATGGACTGTTCGCGGGTCGCGTCGACCCGCGCGACGGCACGGGGACCGAAGAACCCCTACGCGGCGGCCTCGGAGGATCCGATGTCGTCACGTGGAAACGCTCGATTCGCTGGTCATGGCCTCTGTGCCGCGCTCGGCGCGCTGGCGCTGTCGGTGTTGCTCTCTGCACCGGCACATGCCACGCAGCCCTTCGCGATCGAGATCCTCTCGAGCGCCCCCGATCAGGTGAGCGGGGGCGACGCGCTGGTGCGGGTCCAGTTCCCCGACGTCGACATCCCCGCGCGGGCCACCCTGCTCCTGAACGGCGCCAACGTCACCGGCGCGCTGAGCCCGGCGCCGGGCGGAGAAGCCCTCGAGGGAGTGGTCGAGGGGTTCGTGCTCGGCGACAACCTGCTGCTGCTGAAGCTCCACCCGAACGCCACCAAGGTGCTGGCGCAGCTCGTCGTCACCAACCATCCGATCGGCGGGCCGATCTTCTCCGGTCCCCAGCAGCAGCCCTTCGTCTGCACCACGGCGCGCGTCGGCCTCGGGCAGCCGATCGTCGACAACCAGGATGTCTTCGGCATCAAGGTGGCCCTCGAGGACGGCAGCGGGAACTACCCGCGCGACGGGCGCGGCTACCCGACGGCCGCCGCCATCATCGTGGGCTACAGCAAGAACTGCGCCGCCAACCGGCGCATCGAGTACCAGTACCGCACGACGGCCGGCGCGTTCGCCACCCTCGCGAATCCCGGCGGGCCGCTCCCGGCCAACATCGCGATGACCACCACCCTCGACGGGCAGACGGTGCCGTACATCGTGCGCTGGGAGCGCGGGACCATCAACCGCTTCGTCTACAGCGTGGCGATGCTCGCGCCGACGACGGAGACCGATCCCAATCAGCCCGACGATTCGCTGTGGAACGGGCGGCTGGTATTCAGCCTCCAGGGGGGCGTCGCGATCGGGCGCCACCAGGGCACCACCAGCACCAGTGCGATGCTGCTGCACGACGTGCTGAAGCTCGGCTACGCGGTGGTGAACTCCACCGGCCTGCGCACCAACACGCACTACAACCTGCAGCTCGGCGGTGAGACGGCGCTGATGCTGAAGGAGCACTTCATCGAGGACCACGGCGTCCCGCTCTACAGCGTGGGAGTCGGCGGCTCCGGAGGCGCGATCCAGCAGTACGTCTACGCGCAGAACCATCCGGGGCTGCTCGACGCGGCCATCCCGCAGTACTCCTACTCCGACATGATCACGCAGACGATCCACGTCGGAGATTGCGAGCTGCTCGAGCACTACTTCGACAAGACCGACCGCTTCAACAACAAGTGGGACAACGTGCTGAACCGCCGCGCCATCCAGGGGCTCAACGCGAGCCCCACGCCCACCATCAGCGCGGGCGAGGCGGCGCAGTGGAATGGGCTCTACTCCCTGTACACGCTGCTCGGACTCGGCCTGAACCGGCCGGAGCCCGTGCCTGCGTCGCCGACCACGCCTCCCCCACTCACCGAGTGTCGGCGGGCCTGGTTCGGCCTGACGCCGCTGGTGCTCAACCCGACCTTCACGAACGTCCAGGATCTCGACAAGCTCGCCCAGGGCGTAGTGGGCGTGGATTGGACCCACGCCGGCGATCTCGTGAATATCTACGGAGTAGACGAGGACGGCTTCGGGCGCACGCCCTGGGACAACGTGGGCGTGCAGTACGGCCTCCAGGCGCTCGTGGACGGCGTGATCACCCCCGCCGAGTTCCTCGACCTGAACGCCAAGGTGGGGAGCTGGAAGGAGCCCGCCGAGATGGTGACCGAGGGCTACCCCTTCGCCGGGGCGCTGACCCCCGCGAACTTCGACCCGTGGAGCGCGCGCAACGTGAACCTCTCTCCCGACGGGGGCGTGACGCCCGCGTTGCGCAGGAGCGGCAGCATCGACGCGATCCACGCCGCCTACGAGAGCGGCATGCACTTCGACGGCGACATCGACATCCCGGTGATCGACTGGCGGCACTACCTGGAAGAACAGCTCGACATGCACCACAGCCACCAGTCCTTCGCTACCCGCAGGCGCCTCCAGCTGGCCCGCGGAGACGCGGACAATCAGGTGATCTGGTTCACCGACGCGCGACCGGCTGTCGCCTTCGACCAGACGCCCGAGGCCTTCGAGGTGATCGACGAATGGATGGCGAACCTGCGCGCGAATCCCGGGCTCGGCGTGGCGGGCAACCGTCCGCCGCGCGCGGTGGATCGCTGCTTCATGACGAACGGCCAGGAGATCGCCGCCGGCGACGACGTCTGGAACGGCATCCTCGACGCCGAGCCGGCGGGTGCCTGCACCCAGGTCTTCCCGATCCACCGCAGCTCGCGCATCGTGGCGGGCGGGCCCATCGAGGGAGGCATCTTCAAGTGCGCGCTCCAGAGCGTGGACGCGGCGATAGCGGACGGCGTCTACGACGCCTGGGTGCCGAGCAGCGCCGAGCGGGACCGCCTCGTGGATATCTTCCCGGACGGTGTGTGTGACTGGAGCCAGGGCGACGTGGGTCGTCCGACGCCCTGAGGTGACGGCAGCAGCTCAGAGATCGATCCCTTCGCCCGACGCGTCGTCGTAGCGCTGGTGCAGGATCGGCAGCATCCACTCCTCGGGCACGCTGCGCAGCACCTGGCCGTTGCTCTGGGTCGAGCCCTCCTCGTACTCGAGGCGGACGAGCCTGCGCACCGGGACGTCGGCGACCGGGTCGAGCGGCGACTCGCCGAGCGTGAGCACGCCATCGAGCACCCATGAGCCGGTGTGCTTCTGCAGCCAGTTCAGCCGGATCAGCAGCGGGTCGAAGTCGAACGCCTTGCTCTGCTCGCAGGACGGGAACATCTTGAAGCAGTAGGCGTGCTGCGTGAACTCGCGCGGCCCGATCTCCGCACCGATCGTCCCCTCGGCCGAGAGATACGTGAAACCCATCCGGCTCACCGACGCGGTCACGCGATTGCCGTCCTTCTTCACCGCGATCTGCGCGATCTTCTTCGCCTCGCCGTAGGTCTCGCGGCCCGGCACCACCGCCTGCTCGGTCGTCATCGGCATCGTGATCAGGTTCACGCCCTCGACGCCGTCGTAAGAGGCCTTCACGCCGAAGATCGCGGCGCCGATCGTCATCGTGTACTCCGGCGAGATCTGCATCGCGAGGTCGGTGAACGTGACGCACACCGTGGGCCTCGCCAGCGGCTCGAGCGGCTTCGGAACCAGCGCGCGGTAGATCTTCTCGTCGGTCTCGTACTCGGCGCGGATCTGGCGCATCGAGCTTTGCAAGAACTCCTGGTCGTTCTCGCGCGCCTTCTTCACCTGCTCGAGCGTCTTCACGTAGCGGAGCCGGGTCATCGGAAACCTCCTAGGAGTTGGTGGGCTGGAATGCTCGCTTCTCGGGCCCGATCCGGGCCGCGATCGGCGCGAGCTTCTCGGTGTCGAAGCCATAGAACGCGGCGGCGTTTCCGCCGAGCATCGCAGCGATCTCGCCGTCGGGAAGGCCGCAAAACGTTTCGAGCATCTGGTCTCGGGTCAGCGGCCAGCTGCCCTCGGGGTGCGGATAGTCGGTGCCCCACATGATCTGGCCGAGGCCGATCTGGTGGCGCAGCAGCGCTTCGCGTCGCGGCATGCACGAAGCGCCGAGCCGCACGTTGCGCGCGAAGTACTCCGAGGGCTTCATCGACAGGTGGCTGCGGTAGTCGCCTAGCTTCTGCGAGTAGTGCGTCGAGTCGAAGCGCTGGTCCATCAGCGCCAGGTACTCCGGGACCCAGACCGTCGTGCCCTCGGTGATCGCGCACTTGAGCGCCGGGAAGCGCTCGAACACTCCCCCCCAGATCAGGAACGTCAGCGGTCGCACGTTCCACATCACCACCTCGGACACGTAGATCCCCATCGCGCCCGGCAGCTCGGGCTGCCCGGGCTTCGGCGGAATCGGCCCGAAGTAGTCCTCCGCCGGCGCGGGGCCGGAGTGGAAGTGGATCGGCAGCCCGAGCTCTTCGCACACCGCCCAGATCGGGTCGTAGCGCGGGTGGTGATAGGGCGATTGCTTGCCCCACTGCACCGGGAAGATCACGCCGCGCAGCCCGTGCTGCTTCGCCCAGCGGATCTCGGCCACCGCGTCGGCGACCTCCCAGAAGATCGGCACGCACGCGAGGCCGACGCGCCGCTCGGGCGCCGCCGACACGAACTCGGCCATCCAGCGGTTGTGCGCGCGACAGCCCGCCCATTGCAGCTCGGGCACGACGCCGTCGGCGGGCATCGAGAAGCCGCCGCCGAACGGCGGCGAGTTCATCTCGGTGATGCCGTCGGGGAACAGGATCTCGCCGGCGACGCCGTCGCCGTCGATCACCTCGAGGCGCGCGTCGGAGTCCCACGCGCCGGCCAGCGCCGATTCGCGGCCGCGGCGCCAGTCGGCGTTGATGTCGGCGACCAGGAAGCGCTTCTCGGCCGCCTTCGTCATCTCGATCTGGATCGGCAGTGCCGCGTCGAACGCGTCGTGATACTTCGCGTCGAGATAATCCCGGTAGCGTTCGGGCGGCAGCCCGGCGTGACCGTCGGACGAGATCACGAGATACCGCTCGCTCACGACGCGCTCTCCGGCCGCACGGCGCCGGCGGGCTGCGCGTAGAACTGGCGCGCCCAGCGGCGGAACTCGGCCAGGTAGGTGTCGGCCTCGCACAGCACGGGCCGCGCGCGATGCACCTTGTTCTTCCAGATCGGCATGTCCTGCTGCACGCCCTGGGTGAGCGCCTTCATGAACTCCTCGCCGGCGATGTCGACCAGGTTGTTCGTCGCGGTCAGCAGCCAGCGGGAGTGCACGCGGCTCTCGTCGATCGGCGTGGTCGACGAGTACATCAGGAGGCCCGCGTCGGGGATGCCCTCGCTGCGCACCGCCGTCAGCCCGAGGCCCCACGAGTCGCGCACCAGCGTCATCCGGAACGTGCCGAGCGGCGTGACCTGCTCGCTCGTGCTCTCGATCCGATAGTGCGTGCTGTGCTCGCTGTAGCGGATCGCTGTCGGCGGCGTCTCCATCATCCCGTGCACGAACTGGAAGTGCGCCGGGTCGTTGTTGTTCTCGTGCGTATCCTGGACGCAGGCGTCCATCGACAGCTCGTGGGTGCGCGGCAGCGACCAGTCGGCGTGACCGATCTCGGGCAGCGCGGGGAAGTCCCAGTCGGGCGGCTTCGCCTCGACGTGGTGCCAGACGAATACCATGCCGTTCTTCTCCTGCACGTCCCACGAGCGCAGGCGCGCCTGGCGCGGGATCCGCTCGCAGTTGGGGATGTGCACGCAGTCGCCGCTGGTGCCGTCGTATTGCCAGCCGTGGAACGGGCAGCGCACCGTCTCGCCCATCACGCGCCCGCCGTGGCCGAGGTGCGCGCCGAGGTGCGGACAGAACGCGTCGAGCACGCGCGCCTGCCCGGAGCGCGTCCGGAATAGCACCAGGTCGTGACCGAAGTAGTGGATCGGCCGGACGTCGCCCGCGTGCAGCTCGCGGCTCCACGCGACGGCGAACCAGCCGTTCGGGATCGGAAGCGGATCGTGACAGTCTTTGCGGCGGGCCATGGCCTACTCCTCCGGCGCAGCGGCCAGCGCGTCGCCGAGGAAGCGCGCCACCGCCGTCGCCTGGTCTGCGAGCGGGAAGTCGTCGAGGTTGGCGTAGTTGAAGATCAGCACGTAGTACGCGCCGAGGATCATCTCGGTGAGGGTCTCGGCGTCGTGGCGGCGCGTGACGTCGCCGGCCGCGAGCCCATCGCCGACGATCGCGCCGAACGCGTCGTGCAGTCGGCGCGCCTGCTCGGACGGGGATCCCGACTCGTGCACCACGTGCACCAGCTCCGACACGACCTCGCGGAACATCGGCCCGGCCTCGAGGCTGCGCTGCGCCATGCCGGTGAAGAAGTGCTCGAGGCGCTCGGCGGTGTTGCGACCTTCCTTGCGCGCGGTCTCGATGTCGATCAGCAGCTCGCCGATCGCATGCTGCGCGATCTGGCGCACGAGGTCCTGCTTCGCCGGGAAGTGGTTGAAGAAGGTCTTGTGCGCGACGTCCGCGCGCTCGCAGATGTCGGCGACCTTCGCCTCCGCGAAGCCGCGCTCGCGGAACAGCGCGAGCGCCGCCTCCAGGATGCGGCCGCGCACCTCGAGCTTGCGTCGCTCGCGCCGGGACAGGTCAGGGGCCTCGCTCACGGAGGCAGGCTACCCCGTCCTTACACCAGATTGCAAGAATATACTTGAGTGTACTTTTTGGGGGAAACCGGCCGCAGGGAGGCTTCAGGGAATCGCGAGCAGCTGCACCTCGAATTGCAGCGTGGCGTTCGGCGGGATCCGGGGCGGCGCGCCGCGCTCGCCGTACGCGGTGTTCGGGGGGCAGACCAGGTTCGCCTTGCCGCCTACCTTCATCAGCTGGACGCCCTCGGTCCAGCAGTCGATCACCTTGTTCAACGGGAAGGTCGCAGGCTCTGCCCGCTCGACGCTGCTGTCGAACACGGTGCCGTCGGGGAAGGTGCCGTGGTAGTGCACCTGGACGCGATCGGTGGCCTTCGGGTTGGGCCCGGTCCCGATCACCAGGTGCGTGATCTGGACGCCGGAAGGTGTCGTGATCTCCTGGCCGACGGCGGCGGCATCGGCCGCGCCGGCGGCGCTTCCGGCGGACTCGGGGGTGCCGGCTCGAGGCTCCTCGCTCCCCTCGGAGCAGGCGATCGCAAAGACGAGCGCGAGTGCGGTGCGGCGCATGGATCCTCCTTGGGCGGCGCACGGTAGCCGAAGTCCCCGGATCGCGCGCGACATTCGGCGTCGCCGGTACTGCGCGAGCGGGTAGAATCGGCGCCCGATGCCGACGCCCTGCCGGGACCGCAAGCTGCCCGTGTCGCCCGAGATCCCGCGCCGCGTCGTGCCGAGCGCCGCGCCGGCGCGGATGACACCGCGGCGCGTCGATCACGAGTTCCGCGCGCGGCTCGCCCAGGGAGCCCTGCTCTGCTGCTCGGGATCGGCACGGAAGCGGCCCGCGCAGCTGCTCGCACACGGCTACGCGCCGCGCTTCCGGATCGATCTCTTCGACACGACCTTCTACCTCAGCGCCGTGCGGCAGAACGAGGACTTGCGCTTCTTCGTCGGCTACGTGGCACAGTCGCCGCACGCGGGTCAGCGCGAGCAGATCTACACGCGCCTGTTCTACAAGGACGTGTCGCTCGTCTGGCGCTCCGCGTCGCACTTCGTGCGCTCCGCGCGCGAGAACTGGATCGGCAAGGGCGACGTGCGCACGATGTTCGCCGGCGACGACGAGTTCGAGGTTTCGCACGAATCCACCACCGACCTGCCGCTCGAGGTGCAGGACGCGTTCGAGACGCTGAACAGCGGCGCGCGACGCGTGGCCTACGACCTGGACGCGATCCCCCGCGTGCTGCGCCGCGCCCCCGACGACCGGATCCAGGCCTACCGCGACTTCACCGCGCCGCGGCGCCGCGCGCGCGCCAACCCGCGGAATCGGTTGAATGGGGGTCGACCGGTCGCGCGCTTTCCGCGAGCGGGCGACCCGTCCTCCTTGCGCTTCGCGAGCGGCTTCGCGCCCGACTTCCGGCGCGGCGTGCTCGAGGAGAGCACCTCGCACAGCTCGCTCTACGGCGGTCGCCTGCGCCGGTTCCGGATCCTCTCGACGAACGGCAGGATCCAGTACCTGTTCTTGGCGGCGCCTCGCCACACCTGGATCATTCCGCCGCAGGCAACGACCACCGAGCTGTCGAGCTTCGGGGTGCGCACCGTCGACGTGGCTGTCGACGACGACCTGTGCGTCCCCGGATGGGAGTACTCCGGCGGCCCCGACGAGGGACTGTCGGGCCTCGACCAGATCCCGCGCGGCTACGCCGGCCTGCCGAATCCGCGCGACCCGTCGCGCGCCGACGCGTCGCGCTGGCTCGACGGGCTGCCGGTGATCCGCGAATTCCGTCGCGTCCTGCTGCGCGCTCAGGTCCCGTAGACCTTCTGCGGCGGAACCGCCTTTGCGAGGATCTCGCGCACGGCGTCGCCGACGTCGGCCGGGTCCCAACGCCCGCCGCGGTCGATCGCAGGGCCGGTGCGCCAGCCGTCCGCGACGCTGATCTTGCCGCCCTCGATCTCGAACACGCGGCCGGTGACGTCGCCGGACCCCTCGCTGCATAGCCAGGTGACGAGCGGCGCGATGTTCGCCGGGTCCATCACGTCGAAGCCGGTCTCCGGCCTGCGCATCATGTCGGGGAACACGTCCTCCGTGAGCCGCGTGCGCGCGGACGGAGCGATCGCGTTCGCGGTCACCCCGTAGCGCGCGAGCTCGACCGCCTGGACGAGTGTCAGCGCCGCGATCCCGGCCTTGGCCGCCGCGTAGTTTCCCTGGCCGACGCTGCCCTGGAGCCCCGCCCCCGAGCTCGTGTTGACGATCCGGGCGGCGACGCGCTGGCCCGCCTTGGAGCGGTCGCGCCAGTGGGCGCAGGCGTGCCGGGTGACGCAGAAGTGTCCGCGCAGGTGGACGCGCATGATCGCGTCCCATTCCTCGATCGAGGTGTTCGCGAACATGCGGTCGCGCAGGATACCCGCGTTGTTGACGACCGCGTCGAGGCGGCCGAACGCGTCGAGCGCGGCCGACACGAGGCCGGCCGACGACTCGAAGTCCGCGACGTCGGCACCATTCACGATCGCCTCGCCGCCCGCGCGCCGGATCTCGTCGACGACTTGCTGCGCGGGGCTCGCGTCCGCGCCGTCGCCTCCTGTCGTGGCGCCGAGGTCGTTCACGACCACCCGCGCGCCCTGGCGCGCGAGCGCGAGCGCGTGCTCGCGTCCGATCCCGCGGCCCGCGCCGGTCACGATCACGACCCGGCCGTCGCAGATCCCCATGGTTCGACCTCCTCTCCGTTCCAACTTCCAGCCCGTTTGATCTTCGCTCGGCTTCGCCTCGCTGCGCGGAGGCCGACTCTCGAGTCGGCCTCCTTGCTTCCCGGGCCGGCATGGATACGCCCTTCCGCGGCGCCCGGCAATCCCGCCGGCTGTGCCAGAATCCCGCCGTGGATTGGGACGATCTGCGGAGCTTCCTGGCCGTGGCCCGCACCGGCTCGCTCGCCGAGGCGGCGCGCGGCCTCGGGGTCAGCTACTCGACGGTCTCCCGGCGGCTCGCGGCTCTCGAATCGGGCCTCGGCGTGCGGCTCTTCGACCGCAGCGGCACCGCCTACGAGCTGACCCGCGAGGGCTGCGAGATGCTCGAGTCGGCGAAGCGGATGGAGGCCGAGTTCGAGGCGTTGTCGCGGCGGGTCCGCGGCCGCGACGCGCGGCTGGCGGGCCGCGTCCGCGTCGCGACGACCGACGCGCTGGCCACCAGCTTCATGCCGGAGCTCGCGTCGTTCACACGCCGCTACCCGGACATCGAGATCGATCTGCTCTCGACCCCAGAGCCCGCCGAGCTCGCGATGCGCGAGGCGGAGGTGGCGCTGCTCGTAACCGACCGGCCGCCGCCGAGCCTGGTCGGGCGCCGCCTCGCAAAGCTGCCGTCGGCGCTCTACGCCGCGCGCCGCTACCTCGCCGACCACCCCGCGAGCGGCGAGCTCTCTTCCCATCTGTGGGTGGGCTGGGAGGACGGCATGTCGCACATCCCGGCGGCGCGCTGGCTGCGCGAGCAGGTGCCGGGTGCGCGGGTCGCGTGTCGCGTCAGCAGCGGTACGACGCTGCGCGCGGCGATCCAGGCCGGTGTCGGGATCGGCCATGTCTTGTGCTTCATGGCCGACGAGGACCCGACGCTCGAGCAGCTCCGCCCGCCCGAGCCCGCGCTCGAGACCGGGCTCTGGCTGCTCACGCACGAGGACCTGCGCACCACCGGTCGCGTGCGCGTCTTCCTCGACTCGATGGCCGAGGCGATCGGCCGCCACCGACGCCGCCTCGCCGCGGGGCATGCGCCGACGCGCCCGGCGCTCGCCGCGGCGGGCGGGCGCTCCTGAGAAAACTTGCGAGAGTTCCCGCCGGAGCGTCACTATCGCTGTGCCGTGCCGCGTCTGCAACGGAAGAGCTTCGCAAAGCCCGACCACGTCCGAGAGTTTTCGAGCGGACGGCTGGATGTCGTCACGCTGGACGATCTCGCGGTCGGCCGGTTCCTGCTCCAGCCGGGGTGGCGCTGGTCGAAGGACGTGGGGCCGATCGCGGGTACGCGCTCCTGCCAGCTGCGCCACGTCGGCTACACGATCTCGGGCTCGCTCGAGGTGTGCATGGATGACGGCACCGCTCGCCGGTCCCGGAGAAGTGCTCGTTTCCGGCACGACTCGCGATCTTCTCGACGGATCAGGCCTGGCGTTGGACCCCCGCGGCGAGCACGAGCTCAAGGGTCTCCGCGGAGCCCGCTCGATCTTCGCTCTCCGGCGATGAGCCCCGCGACGAGCGCCATTGCGCGCAGCTCGCGCGGGATGTCGGGGCCGGCCGGCGCGTAAGCGATCTCGGTCGCGCCGGCGGCGGCGAGCGCGGACCAGCGCGCGCGCAGCTCGTCCTGCGTGCCGGTGAACGTCATCGCGCCGATGCCGGGGTCGAGCAGCGCGCGCTCGCGCTCGGGAACCGCGACGCAGTGGCCTTCGTGCAGCACGAGGTGGCGCCGCTTCGCCGGCACGCGCTCGATCGCGTCGCGCCACGTGCGGCCGCCCAGAAGCTGATCCACCGCCGCGCCCCCGGCTTCGTAGGTGGCGTGGTAGATCAGCGCGATGCCGGGCGCGAGCGCGTCGAACACGCGCGGCGTGGCGAAGCTCTCGCCCGGGTCGAGCAGCGTTCCCGAGCGTGCCAGTGCGCACCACGCGAAGCCCGGCGGTGGCTCGCCTAACGCGAGCACGCCGTCGCCGTGCGCGCGCGCCACCGCGAGCCCGCGCGGGCCGTTCGCCGCAATCAACAGCGGCGTCGCGAGCGGGCGCGACGGCGCGAATCCCTCCGGATGGAGCAGGCGCAGCAGCGCGCCGTCCACCGCGACCTCCTCACCGCGCAGCAGCGCGCGCAGCGAGCTCAGGTACTCCGCGACGGTGCGCCACGCGAGCGGCGGCTTGCCGAGCAGGCGCCGCCCGGTGAAGCCGGTGCCGATCGTCGCCGCGACGCGCCCGGGCGCCAGCGCTTCGAGCGTCGCGATCGCCGCCGCCTGGGTCGCCACGTGGCGCAGGCTCGGCACCAGCACGCCGGGGCCGAGACCGATCCTCCCCGTCGCTTCGGCGATCCGCGCGAGTGTCATCCACACGTCGGGGTAGAGCAGCGGCGAATCGTAGAGCCAGATGCGCCGGTAGCCGAGCTCCTCCGCCAGGCGCGCGTACTCGATCACCCGCGGACCCGGCGGAAACGAACACGAGAGATCGATGTCTGCGGGCACTACGCGTCTGCCGGCGGCGAAAGGCTGCGGCGCAGCTCGTGCTTCAGCACCTTGCCGCTCGCGTTGCGCGGCAGCCGCTCCACCAGCTCGAGCAGCTCCGGCAGCTTCTGGCGCGCGAGCCCCGCCCGCTCGCAGTGGCGCACGACCTCGGCCAGGTCGAGCGCGGCACCCGGCTCGGGAACGACCACCGCGCAGCAGCGCTCGCCGGTGCGCGGGTCCGGCAGGCCGATCACCGCGGCCTCGGCGATCTTCGGGTGTGCGTAGAGCAGATCCTCGATCTCCTTGGCCGAGATGTTCTCGCCGTTGCGGATGATGATCTCCTTCAGCCGGCCGGTCACGGAGAGAAAGCCCTCCGCATCGAGGCGGCCGAGATCGCCGGTGCGGAAGAATCCGTCGCCGTCGAAGGCCTCCGCGTCGAGTCGCGCGTCCAGATAGCCCCGGCAGAGCTGCGGGCCGCGCGTGCGGATCTCGCCCTCACAGCCCGCCGCGCAGACCCGGCCCGCGCCATCGACGATACGCAGCAGGGCTCCGCCCGCCGCGCGACCCTCGGTGCGGGCGAGCTCGTCGTCGGAATCGCCCAGCGACGACAGCGCCGCGAACGGCACCTCGGTGAGCCCATAGACGGAGACGACACCGGCGCCGCCGAGCTCCGCCTTCACCTCCGCGTGCAAGAGCGGCGGCTTCGGTGCGGCGCCGCCGATCGCCGCGCGCAGCTTCGGAAAGATGCGTGTTTCGGGATGTCGACGCTGATACTGGACATAGCGCATCACGAGCGGCGTTCCGCCGGCCGCCAGCGTCACGCCGTGCACGCCGAGGAACGGCGGCGTGCGCTCTTCGTCGTACTGCTCGACGAGAATCGCGCCGCAGCCCGCCATCAGTTGCACGAACAGCATCCCGATCCCGCCGATGTGCGTGAACGGGAACACCATCGGGTAGCGGTCGTCGGGGCCGAGCTCGAAGCGCTCCACAACGCCGCGCGAGCCGGCCGCGATCGTCTCGTCGCTGTGCAGCGCGCCCTTCGGATCCGCGGTGGTGCCCGACGTGTAGAAGATCCAGCGCAGCGGCTCGCCGGGCGCCGGCGCGAACGGCGGGAGCGCTAACGCCGTCGGGTCCGCCTCCGGCAGAACGCGGTCGCAGACCAGGATCTCGCACGGCGGTCCGCCTTCGCGCGCGACCGCGCCAACGACCGACTCCGCCAACGCCGCGTGGTCGAAGCCGCGGAACACGCCCGGCACGATCAGCCAGCGCGGACGCACCTGGCGCACGATGAATCCCAGCTCGCGCTCGCGGTAGATCGGCAGCAGCGGGTTCTGCAGCGCGCCGAGCCGCGCCAGCGCCGCCACCAGCACCAGCGACTCGATCCAGGTCGGGAGCTGCCACGACACCCGCCCATCCGCGCCGACACCGCGCGCCGCGAGCCCCGCCGCGACCCGCTCCGCGCGCGCGCGCAGCAGGCCGTACGAGAGCGACTCGCCGCGCTCGTCGACCGCGCACAACGCGTCGGGTGAAGCGTGTGCGCGGGCCTCGACGAGCGGCCAAAGCTTCCGCGCTTCGATCATCGCGGCAGCATAACCGGAAGGTGGACGATCTCCGCCTCCACGGATGCGCCAGAGACGCGCAGCCGCGCAAGCGCGATGGGCAGCTTGAACCGCCGCGGCCCGGCGCTGCCCGGATTGAGATAGAGGACGCCACCGCGGAGCTGCGAAGAGGGCTGGTGAGAGTGTCCCGCGATCACGGCGGCAAACCCTGCGGCGCTGGGATCGAGGTCCAGCGCGTCGATCTCGTGCAGCACGTAGAGGCACGCGGATTCGACTTCGACGACTTCCGTCAGCGGAAGGCGGTCCGCCCACGCTCCCTTGTCGTTGTTGCCGCGGACGGCGATCACCGGCGCGATTGCGGCGAGCGAGTCGAGCACCTCGGGCTTGCCGACGTCACCGGCGTGGACGATCAGGCTCGATCCCGCGAGCGCCGCGAGCGCCTCCGGCCGGACGACGCCGTGGGTGTCGGAGATCACGCCGACGAGGGTGCTCATCCGCTTCGCGCTACCGCCTCCAAGGCCAGAGCGTTCGGAGCGCTGGTTTTCCGTCGCCGTCCAATTCGCAGTCGCCGAGCACGAGCTCGCGAATCTCCGCTGGGTTCTTGTCGGGATTCGCGTACGCGACATCGATCGTGTTCACGAACACGCGGTGGACCGGACCCTCGGCCGCAGCGTCTTCCATCTCGCTGGCCATCTCGAGCATATGATCGCGGGTCAGGCCCGCGTCCCTGCTCTTGGCGACGAGGTCGTAGGATTCCGCCAGCCCTGGCAGAGGCTCTCGGGCTCACCGGATCTCGCCCAGGACGGAACCGGCCAGCGGAAGAATGAGATGAACTGCTTCTCCAACGGCTCCAGCTCAGCCGTGAACTCGCGCGGGTAGGTGAAGCGAAACTTGAGGAACCACGACCCGATCGCGAACAGATAGGCAGTCGAATCCACGGGACCGTCGAATCGATGAAAGCTGGGAGCCTGGTAGACGGCCTTGAAGCCGCGAACGGCGAAGCCATTGATCGTGGCTTGATAGGGCGCCTCCTCGAGCAGATAGAGGCTCGGCGTCTCGAGCATCATCTCCTGCTGCACGCTCCGGAAATGCTGCGCGACCGTCTCATTCGTCGGGACGGAGCCGTCGGCGGTAGCCGGGTAGTGATAGACGGTGGCGATTGCCCTGTGCGGGTTGCCGAGCCGATAGTGGCCCGACACGTTGAAGGCTCCGGGATCCCAGCGTCTGACGACTGTGCGGTAGAACGGGCCGATCGCCTCGGGGAACTCGAGCTTCGTGACCACGTGGAAGTAGGTGCCCTGGACAGCGATCTCCGACCGGCCCGGCAGAGGCTGCTGTGCCTTCGTCGAAGGGGAAGCACAGCCCAGCGCAGCGCTGATGCCGAGAGCGATCGCTGAACGCGGGAGCGATTTCATCCTACCATCTCTACTGCCAAGTCGCGGACTATCGGTTTAGACTTCGGGATGGCATGGAACTCGATCCGCCATCCGTTGTGCTCGAAGACGCGGTTGGGCAGCGCGGACCGTCCCGCGACCGCCATAGCCTTTGCTACAGCGTCCGCATCCAACCCAGCAAGCCACTGTGCCAGGGCGCTTCTGAGCCCCTTCGCGCGAGGCGGCGTCTCTGGCGCACCTCGCATCTCCATTCCGAGGAAGAAGTCCGTCGGCCCGAGCTTATTGAGGGCGTCGTAGACGACGTTCATTCGAGCTTCAGCGCCACGCTCCATATCGGAGACATCGGTGACGAGCACAGCTTCGACGTAGAGTCGGGCACCAGCAGGACAGATCACGAGGAAGTCGGGCCTCCCGGATTTGCCGGTGGGGTTCTCTGGATGGACCTGGATCTGGTATCCCAGGCGTCGGAGCAGTTCATGTAGGTAGAGCTCGAACGCCGCCGCGACAAATTGCGTGTCGATCGGGGACTGAAACGCGGAGACGAAAGCCGGTCGCTCGTCATCCGGGTAGTGAGCAAACCACTCCTCGAGGCAAGCGCGGATCCGGACCGCTGCCGGTCGGGCTGAGCGGTTCAAGTACGCGTACTGCGGCTCCGAGTACGGACGGGGTCCCGTATCGGCACGCTCGACGTCGGTGAACAACATCTCTTCTCGCTGCGCAACTACTACTTCGCTTGTTGCGGGCTCTCCGCTGCGAGCCGCGCGCCTATCCTACTCCACTCGGCACTTCGTGGAGGCTGAGCGGCCGTGGCGGCGCCAGCCCTCGTCCAGCAGCCACGTGCGCGGCAGCGACGGGCGAGGGATGCTCGGGCGCCGCGCGATCCGAGAGCGCCTGGCCCGCGCGACCGAAGCCGCGCAGCCCCGCGGCTAATCGCTTTGAAGCGACCCGCCGCGGCGCTCGCCCTACAGGGTCCGAAGCAAGCGCTCGTACTCGTCATGGGCTCCGATCCAGAACCAGGTCACGGTGTCGCCGTCGCGGACGGCGAGCGCGCGATAGCCGAGCCCGACCCGCACCGAATAGATCGGCCTCTTCGCATGAATCTGCTTGAAGTGAAGGCCGGGATGAGCTGGGTCGTCACGGAAACGGCGGTAGGCGTGCCGCGCACGCTTCTGGACATGATCCGGCAGCGCGCCGAAGGCGCGTCGGAAGCGCTCAGTCGTCTTGGAGGTCAAAGGACATCGGGGTCGAGGGGCTTCGTCAGCCCGGCCCGATGCTCGTCCAACGCCTCGTCGGCGAGCTGCTCCAGGGCAGGTTGCGACCGAGCCAACGCGGCCTCCCACCGCTCCTCGGCGGCGAGTTCATCGAGGATCGCGGCGGCGAGCTCGTCCTGATCGTGCTCCGACAACCGGGACGCGGCGTCGAACGCCTTCTTCAGTGACTGGGTCATGGAATCGTGCTCCGCACCCTCATCGTACCACCCGCGGCCGGCGTGAACCCAGCCCGGTGCTTCGAGTACGATCGGCACGACCGCAGGGGGCTACCCGATCACATGACGATGTACCTCCACCGCGTCGGCGCCGAGTCCGCGCCCGCGCCGCGTACGTGGCGGCCGCGGGACTGCGCGCTGTATGCGCTGGCGGTCGGCGCGGGGTTCGACGAGCCGGCGTTCGTCCGCGAGGGCGAGGGCCAGCGGGTCTATCCGACGTTCGTGCTGTCGGGGGTGATGGCGGCCGAGGCCGAGTCGTGGCCCGACCCGGGCTTCGCGACCGGCGACTACGCGCCGCACGAGATCGTGCAGGGCGAGCAGGCGCTCGTGCTGCACGCGCCGATCGGCCCGAGCGGCGACGTGACGACGCGCACGCGCGCGGCGGGCATCTACGACAAGGGCTCCGGCGCGCTGGTCGTGCTCGAGGTCGCGGCGGCGGACCGCCTCACCGGAGCGCCGGTCTTCACCGCGACCACGAGCCTCTTCGTGAAGGGGCACGGCGGCTTCGGCGGCGAGCGCGGCCCGCGCGGAGAACGGCGCGAGCCGCCCGCGCGCGCGGCGGATCGACGCGTCACGCATCCGACGCTCGCGGTGCAGACGCTGCTCTGGCGTCACGCCGGAAACGACCCGAACGCGATCCACGTCGACCCGGAGCTCGCGCGGCGCGCGGGCTTTCGCGGCCCGATCCTGTCGGGCCTGAACACGCTCGGCTTCGCGTGCCGCGCGCTGGTCGACGCAGTCGCGGGCAGCACGCCCGAGCGGTTGCGCTCGCTCGCGGGCCGCTTCGCGAGCCCCGGCTACAACGGCGACGGGCTGTCGACGGAGATCTGGATCGGCGACGACCTGGGCCGCGACGCGCGCGGCGACCGCCGCGTGCTGTTCCGCGTCGTGAACGACGACGGCGCGGTGCTGATCGAGCACGGCCTCGCGACGTTGGCTTGAACGAAGCCGAGCCGCGTAGCGAAGACCATGAACCAGAACCGGAGCTTCGAGCCCGGCGGCGCCTACGCCGGCTACGTCCTCTTCGTCCTGAGCCTCGCCTATGTGCTGAACTTCGTCGATCGGCAGGTGCTGGCGCTCGTGCTCGAGGACGTGAAGTCCGATCTCGCGCTCACCGACGCGCAGCTCGGCTGGTTGCTCGGGCCCACCTTCGCCGTCTTCTACACGATCGCGAGCCTGCCGATCGCGCGGCTCGCCGACACGGGGTCGCGGCGCGGCGTCCTGGCGGGATGCCTCGCGATCTGGAGCGGAACGACCGCCCTCTGCGGGCTGGCTTCCAGCTTCACGCAGATGGCCGTGGCGCGCTGCACGGTGGCGATCGGCGAGGCGGGCGGGACGCCGCCGTCGCACGCGCTGATCTCCGACTACTTTCCGCCCAGCCGGCGCGCGACCGCGCTGTCGGTGTACGGCTGGGGGATCTTCCTCGGGACGGCGCTGGGCTTCATCGGCGGCGGCCTGATCGCCGATGCCTTCGACTGGCGGATCGCCTTCTTCGCCGCCGGTGGTCTCGGCGTGCCGGTCGTGCTGCTGGTCGCGTTCACCGTCGAGGAGCCGCCGCACGGGATTTCCGACGGCAGGGTCGAGGTCGAGCGACCCTCGGTCGCCGCCGTGCTCGCCAGGCTCGCACGCACTCCCTCTTTCGTGACGCTCCTGTTCGCAGCCGCGTGCCAGGCCTTCCTCGGCTACACGGTGCTCGGGTGGGGCGCGACCTACCTGCGCCGCGTCTTCGAGCTCTCGGCGAGCGAGGCGGGCTTCCAGTTCGGAATTCATGCCGGCATAGCGGGCGCCGTGGGCATCACGATCGGCGGCCTCCTCGCTGACCGGCTGTCGAAGCGCGACGTGCGCTGGTACGGCTGGATCTCGGCCCTCTCTTCGCTTGCGGCCTTTCCGTTCGCACTGGGTTTCGCGTGGGCCGACACGATCGGCCTCGCGATGCCGATGTTCACCGCGTTCTACCTGCTGAACAACGTCTACGTGAGCATTCTGTGGACGCTCGTGCAGAACCTCGTGACACCCCGGATGCGCGCCACGGCCTCGGCCATCCAGCTGGCCGTGCTGAACATCGTGGGTCTGGGCGGTGGGCCGCTGATGGCCGGCTACGTGAGCGACGTGCTCGAGCCCTCGCGCGGCCCCGACGGGCTGCGCGTCGCACTGACGTTGGCCGCCGCGGTGGGTGCGGCGGCGGCGCTCTTCTTCGCCCTCTGCGCCCGAACCCTGCCCCGCGACCTCGCCCGCGCCGGCGGCGAAGCGGATCGCGTCGCGAATTGACAAGAGTGACGTGACGGTCACCCTGTCCAGGTGCCGGCCGCAACGATCGACTATCGGAACACGGGCATCGCCGTCCGCGACGACATCGTCGCCTCGCAGACCCGCGCCTGGCGGTCTCTCGCCGCACCCGGCACCTGGTGGACGGGTGCCGAGCGGGTGGCCATCGCGCGAGAGGTGCGCGCGGCCCGGCGCTGCGCAGGGTGCGCTGAGCGCAAGGCGGCGCTCTCACCAACCGCGGTGAGCGGCACGCACGACGCGGTCACGGATCTGCGGACCGCGATCGTCGACGCCGTCCACCGCGTCGTCACCGACCCGGGTCGCCTGACCCGCCGCTGGGCCGATGAGGTGATGGCCGCCGACGTCAGCGACGCGCACCTCGTCGAGCTGGTGGGTGTCGTCTGTTTGGTCATGCTGATCGACGGCTTCGCGCGAACGATCGGAGCCGCGTTGCCATCCCTGCCCGAGCCGGTGGCTGGCGATCCGTCGCGCGCGCGCCCCACCGAGGCGGTGGACGAGGGCTACTTCGTCCCGACGATTCCCTACGCGGTTGGCCAGCGCCCCGAGCTGGGCCTCTACGAGCCGGACGCCTTCGTGCCCAACGTCGGTCGCGGCCTGAGCCTCGTGCCCGACGCCTTGCGGACGTCCAAGGACCTGATGCTCGCGCATTACATGCAGTACTCGCGGGTCGTGACCGACTACCAGCCGCCCGATCGCCCGATCACCCGCAGCCAGATGGAGCTGGTCGCGTCCCGCACTTCCGCTCGGAACGACTGCTTCTATTGAACGACCTCCCACGCAATGTCGCTCCGTGCGAGCAGCAAGAAGATCGGCGGCAACGCAGACATCGCCGTCATCACGCGCGAGGAGGCGAGTGATGGCGGCGTCGAGCACGGCAAGCTGCTGATCGAGCTCGTCGATGCGGTGGTCGACGAGACCGCCGACCCGGCCGAGGCCCGCCGGCGGCTCGTCGAGGCGGCCGGCCCGGGCCTCCTCGCCGAGGCGGGCGCGGTGCTCGGGATGTTCCACTGGAACGACCGCGTCGCCGACGCGATGGGTGCGCCGCTCGACGACTTCCTGATCGACTACCGCCGCAAGATCGGGCAGAAGCTGGGATTGGACGCGGGCAAGCGTTAGGTCAGGAGGCGACGCGAACCCGGCGCAGCGCCGGAAGCACCTGTGTCGATATCGCGAGGATCGACTGCGCAATCAGTGCAGGATCGACCGCGAGTGAGCCCGCGATCAACACGATGCGGTCGACACCCGTGGCAGCAATCGCGCGGAGGCGCTCGGTCACGTGAGCGGCGTCGCCGATCGCGGCGAAGCCGTCCACGAAATCGTCGGGCAATGCGCGCGCGTGCGCCGCGGCGCTAGAGCCGTGGTGCTCCATGTCGTAATGATCAGCGAGCGTCAGCACGGCGTCGCGCTGCTCCGCATCGAGGCCCTCGCTGGCCGCGCCGCCGTGCATGCCGCTGAAGCGCGCCGTCACCGACACACTGCCGCGCACGGTTTCACGCGCGACGGCGAGGCGATCGCTGACGGCCGCGTTGACATACGCGCTGATCGTGAATTCACTGCGTGACCGGCCAGCGGCCAAAAGTGCCGCTTCGGCTTCGTGCACCTTGGCCCGAATGCGCTCGGGGTTCGCTCCAACGCCGAGCGTCAGTCCGTCGGCATGCCGCGCGGCCAACGCAATCACGCGCTTGCCGGTACCTGCGATGTCCACGGGCACCTTGGGTTGCGTGGACAGCGCATGGAGGCGGCTCTGAAACCCGTCGCGCTCGACCTCCGCCCCGCGCAGATAGGCTTGCACGCGAACGACGAAGGCCTCGAGCGCCGCGACCGACGCGGGCCGCTTGCCGATGTGGGCGAGCGACGAATCCCCCCGCCCGATTCCGAGCGACATGCGCCCGCCCGATTCCTGCTGCAGCGTGGTGAATGCGGATGCCAGCACCGCGGCATCGCGCGTGACCGGGTTCGTCACGCCGGTGCCCAACTTGATGCGCTGCGTTGCCGCAGCACAGAAGGAGAGCTGAACGAACGCCTCGGCCGCGAGACACTGGGTGTCCGTCACCAGCAGGCCGTCCCACCCCGTCTCTTCACACAGCTTGGCGACCTGCGCCGTAATGCCCGCGGTCGGCCAGGTCAACATCCAGTATTCGGCCATCATACCTCCCGGATGATTCGTCGCGCGGAAATGAGCTTACAAGCGATTGACCGCGGGTACCGCTTCGACGCCTAGTCTGCCGCCCACGCCGCCGGGATGCAGACGCCCTGCGCCGAGAGCCAGCTCGCCGCGCTCTCGAGCCAGCTCGGCTCGCGGTGCGCCTGCGCGATCACGAAGGCCTGGATCGCCAGGGCGTCGGCGGGCGTGAGCACGTCGGCGAAGCTGGCCATGCCGCGACCCGCGCGAATGCCGCCGAGCACGATGTCGTTCCAGCGCGCGTGCACGTCGGGCGGCGAGAAGCGCAGGTCCGGCAAGAGCCCCCCGCTCCGGGTGCCGATGCCGTGGCAGCGGAAGCAGTGCTGCGCGTAGAGCACCTGTCCCTCGGCGATGCGGGCCGGCGATGCGCTCGTCATCGGTACGGCGACACGCCCGGGCGGCCGCTCCTCGACGCGCGGCAGTGTCGCCTGGCCGCCCAGCTTCCAGGCGATCACGTAGCCGGCGTTGCGATACGCGAACTCGGTCATGTTGAGCCCGGCTGATCCTCCGATGCCGACGCTTACCGCCACGTGCTGCTCGCCGTCCACCCGGTACGAGATCGGCGGTGCCATCACCGCGATGCCGATCTCGGCCTGCCAGAGCTTCGCCCCGTCGTTCGCGCGGTACGCGGCGAGCGCGCCGTCACCCGAGCCCTGGAACACGAGGTTGCCCGCGGTCGCGAGCGCGCCGCCGTTCACCTCGGAGCGGTGCGCCACCTGCCAGACTTTGCGCTGGGCGACCGGATCCCAAGCCGTGAGCCGCGTCGGCGAGCAGAAGCGGAGCGAGCGCTCGAAGCCGTCGAGGCTGCGGGAGAGACCGGCCAGGTCCTCCGCGGTGTTGATGTAGCCCGGGTGATGGAGATGACCCGGGTTCGGGTGGAACAGGTAGGCCATCTCCTGGGTCGGTATGTAGACCAGCCGGGTCACCGGGCTCCACGCCATCGGGTGCCAGTTGTGTGCGCCGGCCACGCCCGGAATCACCATGGCCGGCGCCTCGTGCCATTCGCCGCGCCCCGTTTCGACGGGGCGGCCGGTCGCCAGGTCCACGTGGCTGGCCCAGCTCGCGCTCGCGTACTTCTCGGCCGAGAGCAGCTCGCCGGTGGCGCGGTCGAGGACATAGAAGAAGCCGTTCTTCGGCGCCTGCATCAGCACGCGGCGCGGGCGGCCGCCGAGCTCGAGCTCGGCCAGGATCATGTGCTGCGTCGCGGTGTAGTCCCAGTTTTCGCCAGGCGTGGTCTGGTAGTGCCACACCAGCTCGCCCGTCTGCGCGCGCAGCGCGAGGATCGAAGCGAGAAACAGGTTGTCGCCGCCGCTCGGGCTGCGCACGCGCCGGTCGTACGGGCTCGCGTTGCCGACGCCGACGTAGAGCAGATCGAGCGTCGGATCGTAGGCGAGCGAGTCCCACACCGTGCCGCCGAGGCCGGACTCCCAGGTCGAGTCGGGCGACCAAGTCACCGCCGCGAGCTCGAGCGCGGGGCTCTCGCGCGGCTGGTCGGGCGGGCCGGGCACGGTGTAGAAGCGCCAGACCAGCGCACCCGTCTCCGCGGAGTAGGCCGAGACGTAGCCGCGTACGCCAAACTCGGCGCCGCCGTTGCCGATGAAGACCAGCCCCTTCGCGACGCGCGGCGCGCCGGTGATCGTGTACGGCCGGGTCGGATCGATCGTGAGCGTCTGCCAGACGGGAGCACCGGTCTGCGCGTCGAGTGCGACGAGCCGTCCGTCGAGCGTGCCGACGAAGACGCGGCCCCCGTAGAGGGCGACGCCGCGGTTCACGACGTCGCAGCACGCGTGACGCCCCCAGCCTTTCGGTACCGCCGGGTCGTAGCGCCAGAGCTCGCGGCCGGTCGCCGCGTCGAGCGCGACCACGATGCTCCACGGCAGCGTCGTGTACATAACGCCGTCGGCGACCAGCGGCGTCGCCTCGTGGCCGCGCGTCTCGCCGGTGGCGTAGACCCACGCCGGCGCGAGCTGCGACACGTTGCCGTCGTTCACCTGATCGAGCGGAGAGAAGCGCTGCTCGCTCCAGGTGCGCCCGTGAGTCAGCCAGTCGGCCGGCGCCTCGCTGGCGCGCGCGAGGCGCGTGTCGTCCACCGCGGGCTGCGCGCTCGCCTCGAGCGCGCAGCACAGCCAGAGCCCCACGGCGACCGCGGCTCGCCTGCTGGGTCGAGTGCGACCTCGCGCCCTCGCGCCCGGATCGCAGCCGCGTCGGCCTCGAACGGGCGGGTGCGGGCGCTGGATGGCCGTCACGGGCCGGCATCCTAACCCAGGACCTGAACCCGTCTAGGACGTCTCGCGCAGCGCGCGCGCGGCGGTGTCCTCGACGGCGGTGCCCTTGAAGAAGTCGGGGTTCATGCCGCCGTGCAGGCGCACCGCGTTGCGGAAGCAGAGATCCCTGAAGTCCGCCTCGGTGACGAGCCCGTCCTCGACCAGCTCCCAGGTCTCGATCACCACCTCGCGCGTGTCGACCACGTCGAAGTGGCCGATATCCGAGCCGAGCATCGCGCGCAGCCGCGCGCCGAACGGGTTCAGCCGGGTGTCGAACGCGAGCGCGTTCATCCGGTCGTCGCCTTCGCATCCGAAGTAGAAGCGCGGCACGAATAGCTCGGCGAGCTCCTCGGCGCTCGACACCTCGCACGATCGCCAGTCGTCGATCTCGTCGGGCCGCGGCGCCCACAGCGAGTTCTCGACCAGCGGGTCGCGGTAGGCACGGACCTTCTCGTGGCCGTAGCGATCGATCAGCTCGGCGAAGCGCGCGCCGTCGAGGCGGGCCGGATCGAGCTTCTGAATCGCCTGCGCGTTGCGCTTCTTCCAGTGGTCGATCATCCGCGTGTAGGTGCTGCACGCCCACGCGGCGCCGCCCTCGAGGAAGCCGACGTTCAGCGTCGGGAAGCGCCGCGTCACGCCGCCGAACCACAGCGCCTTCGCCAGCGCCTCGCCGCCCTCGGCGAACCCGCCGAGCTGGTTGTACTGGTGGCGCGACACCGAGCGGCGCGTGCCCCAGCCGATCGGCCCCGAGTGCGACGTCGGCGCGACTCCGAGCTCGACGCACTTCGCCCAGAACGGGTCGTAGTCGTAGGGTGAGTCGATCCCGAAGCAGTCCTGATACGAGACGAGGTGCGCGAGCTCCGGGTGCTCGCGCGCCACCTGCGGCACCGGGCGCAGCACGTCGCCGGCGATCACCGCGACCTTCAGGCCGCACGTGCGCACTGCGTGCTCGAGCGTGTCGCACGCCTCCTGCGGCGTGTGCATCGTGACGACAGCCGCCGGCGTCAGCCGATCGGAGAACTCGCGGTAGAGGTCCGCATAGCAGAGGTTGAACGCACGCGTGCAGGCCTGGCGCAGCTCGTCGTCGGCGATCCCGGGCAGCGTCACCACCTGGAGCCCGATCCCCGGGTAGACGATGCTGAAGTCGAGCCCGAGCTCCTCCATCCGCTCGTACATCAAGCGCGGCAGCTGCGTGGTGGCGCGGTCGAGCGTGTTCTCGGTCGGGATCGGCCACCACACCGGCATCGAGGTGCGCGTGTCGTAGCGCTCTTGCCAGGTCATCTCGAACGTACGGCGCTGATGGCGCAGGAACGCGAGGAAGCGCTCGGGCATCGCACTCCCGCCGACCTCGCGGATGTAGTCGAGCAGCACCGGAACCGTCTCGAGCTGGTGCGCGTCGGCGTCGACGATCGGGTGGTCGATGCGCCGGCGGATCTCGGCCAGCTTCGGATGCGGCTTCGCCTTCATCGCTCGTCTCCTCGCGCTGCGCCGGAGCTCCGGCGCAGGCGCTTCATCAGCTGATTCACCGGCACGGAGCGGTCGAGGATCTTCCGGGCGCCATCCGCGCCGACCACCGGCAGCTCCTCGGTGTCGAGCAGTCCGAGCTGCGCGAGCACCGAGGCCTGATCCCAGTAGATGTGCTCGTGGGCGATGCGCTCTCCGTCCATCTTGACAATCGTGCACACTGCAACCTCGACGCGACGGCCGGTGGGTGCCAAGCCGGGGAGCATCCAATCGATCTCGGCGGTGTGCGTGAAGCGGAGCACGCTCTCCTCGACGATGTGCTCGACGGCGACGATCTGCGACACCGGGACGAGCTCCATGTCGGAGGGCATGTTGAAGATGAAGTGCTGCGCGTAGAACTCGTGCACCTCCTCGGGCCCGTTCCCGCCGGTGAGCGTCGGCAGCAGCGCGACGTACGGGTCGGCGACCATCGTCGCGATCGCGTCCTCGGCGCTCTTCGTCATGAACTCGGCGGCGGTGTGGAGCAGGTACGCGTCCAGCATCTTCTGCTGCGCCGGAGAGAGGGAATCGGTCACGGAAGGCCTCCCGCGCGTTCGGCGCGCTTCTCGGCGAGCAGCTTCTCCTTCTGCGCGCGCACCACCGGGTTGAAGCAGTCGACGGGGCCAGTGCCGGCGCGCGCAAGGCAGCGGTTGCAATAGTCGCAACGCGGCCCCGGGACGCCGGTGCGCAGGTGCTCGACCAGCCACGGGTCCGCGATGAACGCGCGCCCGCACGAGACCGCGTCGGCGGCGCCCGACGAGAGCGCCGCCTCGATCGCGGTGCGCGTGTGGAACCCGCCGACGCAGATCACCGGGATACGGAGCGCCTCTTTGAACCGGCGCGCGTAGTCGAGGTTGAACCCCTCTTGCGCCGGCCACAGCCACCGCGAGACCGCATCGAACAGCCGGTGCCCGAAGCGCATCGAGTTGCGGCGCAGCCCGCCCATGTAGCGCCCGACCCCGTGCACGGCGAGCTCGCGGTAGAAGTCGTCGAAGCTGCCCGGCGTCATCGGAAAGCCGGACTCGTAGTGGCCGACGCTCACCTCGACCGCGTCGGCGCCGTCGGTCTCGAGTAGACGGGCGATCTCAGCACACTCCTCCGTGTCGAGGCCGCGCCGGCCGGGCAGGCGATCGTGGCCGTTCAGCTTCAACAGGATCGCGGTGTCGGGCCCGACGCGGCGCCGCGTCTCGCGCAGCACCTCGCGGACGATCCGCACGCGATTCTCGAGCGGGCCGCCCCACTCGTCGCGGCGGCGGTTCGTGTGCGGCGTCAGGAACTGGCTCAGCAGGTAGCCGTGGGCCGCGTGCACCTGCACGCCGTCGAAGCCGGCCTCGCGACAGCGCGCTGCCGCCGCCGCGAACGACTCGATCACACCGGGGATCTCGTCTCCGCGCAGCGCGCGCGGTCGCGTGCCCATCAGCGGCTCGAGCACCGCGGAGGCCGACACCGGGTCGTGCACTCCGGTGTGGCCGGTGATCACCTGGCGCCCGCAGTGGTTGAGCTGGCCGACGAGCTTCCCGCCGTGGCGGTGCACCGCCGCGGCGAGGCGCGAGAGCCCCGCGATCTTGTCGTCGGCGTCGACGCCGCACATCCGGTAGGTCGACTTCCCCTGCGGCGAGACGTAGAGATTCCCGGTGATGATCAGCGGAGTGCCGCCGCGTGCCCACTCGTCGTACACCGAGACCAGCTCGTCGGTGACGAAGCCGTCTTCGCTGGCGCGCGTCTCCGCGGTCGCGGTCTTGAACACGCGACCGGCCACCTCGAGCGGCCCGAGGCGCAGCGGCGTGAAGAGCGTCGCGGTCGTGCCCATCGGCATGCCTAGTGGTAGATCGTGGTGCGCTGGCCGATCCGCACCAGCTCGCCGCGCTGGTTGATCCAGCGCGCCTCGTCGACGAGGAACAGCATCGGCCCGAGCCGGCCCTGCTTCTCGTACGCGTCGACGAGCGCAACGACCGAAGAAATCACATCACCCGGCCGGATCGGCGCGAAGTAGCGGTTGCGCTGACCCCCGTTCAGTCCGCGGCGGCCCGGCTCCGAGCCCATTCCGCGCATCCACGGGTAGGTGTCGGGCTTTGTACCGCGCGTCCACGCGAACGGATTGAAGTCGCGCGGTGCGACCATCCCGCCCCACGGCCCGCGCGCGGCCGCGCTCTCGTCGAGGAACTCCGCCGGCGGCAGCTCGGGGTAGAAGGTCGCGAGCGCCCAGCGCCGGATGTCGTTCTCGCAGACTGCGTAGGCGGTATCGGGTGAGAGCGGGCGGCCGAGCCATCCGATCGTCTTGGCGTCGAGGTGGACGCCCGGTGCGCGACCGTCCGGGATCGGTGTCGCCGGTGGCTCGGGCAGGCTGCTCCCCTTGCCGCCCGGGAAGAACAGCACTTTCGCGGAGCCGGGCATCGTGCTCTCGCCGCGCTGGTTGTGCACGTCCAGCTCGACGCTCGCCAGCAGAGTGCTCGCTTCCACGCCGGTCACGACCGCCCGCGTGCGCAGCGCGTCGCCCTTCATGTTCAGCGCGCGGAACTGACAGCCAAACTCGACGATGTCGCCGCCGCCGGCGAGCCAGGTGTGGAGCGCGTTGTGCACGTACGCGATCCGCAGGTTGCCCATCCCGAACACGTCGTGCTGTCCGGCGGCCACCGCCGCATCGCGCTCCATGTGCACGTCGATGAACTCGTCGTTCACCGCCGCAAACCGGTTCCAGTGCGCGAACCACGTCGTGCGCTCGAGGCTCGGGACCTCGTCGCCGACCTGGATCGAGCCGATGCTCGGCACCTTCACGTCAGAAACTCCCGCTGCTGGTCGGCGATCTCGTCCCACAGCGGCTGGAAGCCGCGCCAGCCGTGCAGCGGCTGACCGACCTGCTCGCGCGTGCGCGACGCCACCTCGTGCGAGAGCGCCGTGTACGCGGGCCGGCCGTCGCGCGCGGCGAGCGCGCTCACGAGCAGCATCGTCTGCGCGCAGCGCTCGAGCAGGTGCAGCCAGAAGGCGGCCTCGTCGACCGTCTGACCGACGGTGAGCAGCCCGTGGTTCTGCAGGATCAGCGCCTTGCCGCGGCCGATCGCGGTCGCGAAGCGGCGCGACTCGGCGGCGTCGTAGACCGCGCCGGTGAAATCGTCGAACACCGCGTGATCGCCGTAGAACGCGCAGTGATCCTGGCTGATCGGCTCGAGCGGGCTGCCGGTGGCCGACCATGCGCGGCCGTAGGGCGTGTGCGCGTGCGCGGCGGCCACCACGTCCTCCCGGCTGCGGTGGATCTCGGAGTGGATCGCGAACGCCGCGGCATTCACCGGGCGCGTGCCCTGGATCACCTGCCCCGAGAAATCAACCTGGAGCAGGTCGCTGACCCGGATCCGGTGCCAGCTCACGCCGAGCGGATTCACCCAGAAGCGGTCGGCATGCTCCGGATCGCGCACCGAGAGATGCCCTGCCACCCAGTGGTCGTAGCCGTAGCGCGCGAAGATCCGGCACGCGCCGGCCAGGCGCGCCTTGCGGTGGGCGCGCTCCTCGCCGACGCTCGAGAAGCTCGGCGGCTTCAGGTCGGGATGGGTAGCGGCGTCGAGCTCGCCGCGGTCGAGCATGCGTGTTTGCACCATCGATGTGCCTCTTCGTACGCTCTAGACGAGCATCTGCTCCAGCGTGCGGATGATCCGATACCCCGCGCGCAGCGTCGGAACCGCGAGCCCCTCCCGGTCGGCTTGCTCGAGGAACGGCGCGAGGCAGTACTCGACCTCGGTCGGCCGCCCGCGCATCAGGTCGACGTGCAGCGAGGGCCGCCCGATCACGCCCGCGTCGAGCATGCGGCGGCCCTGCGCGCGCACCGCTTCGACCGACTCCTCGAAGCTCTCGCGCGCGAGCTCGCGAAAGCGGGAGTACGGCGCGAAGAAGTCCTGCGGCTCGTAGCCGAGACTCTGGTAGACGGCGAGCGCCTCGCGCGCGATCGCCACGTAGTGCTCGGCCGCCTCGCGGACGAGCAGCGCCTCGGCGACCGAACCCCCCGGCATCACGCCGAGCGCCGAGACCGACCACGCGCATAACGCCGCGATCTGGAGCAGCTTCTCCCACTCGACGTGGCGGATGTCGGTGGCCTCGCGCGCGCCGAAGCCGGCCTTGTTGAACGCGTCGACCAGCGCGGCGACGCGCGCGCTGGGTTTTCCGTCGAGCTCGCCGAAGTAGAAGGCCGTCGGCGCGGTGCCGACGTGCTGCACGACGCCGGGCCCGGTGAGCGTGCCGGCCTCGGTCGTCGACGCGCCGATCACGCGGCCCGGGCCGAGGCAGGCCGCGAGGCTCGCCTCCTTGCTGAGGGTGTTCTGAAGCGAGAGCGCCGCGCGCGTGCGCGCGAGCAGCGGGCCGGCGCCGGCGAGCGCCGACTCGGTGTCCTTCGCCTTGACCGCGAGGATCAGCACGTCGAACTCACCGCGCGCCTCGGCCGGCGTCGCCACCGCTTCGAGCTGACGCCGCACGACCTGATCGCCGCGAATGCCGCGGATCTCGAGGCCGCGCGCGCGGATCGCGCCGGCGTGCGCCGGTCGCGCGACCAGCGTCACCGGCACACCGGACTCGGCGAGCCAGCCGCCGACGACGGAGCCGAGCCCGCCGGCTCCGAGGATGCAGATGCGGAGCGGGGCCACGACGTCCCTTCAGCTCGCCCGAGCCCGAGCGAGGGATATGATCTCCATCGCCGCGCCCCGGTGTCCCCAGATCTCGCCCTTGCCGCCGAACTCGCGCACCGCCCAGCGCCCCTCGTCGATCAGCATGCCGTTCCAGCCGAGCTCGAGGCCGAAGCCGCCCGGCGTCTCCACGTAGAACGAGACCAGCGGATCGTTCGCGTGCTGGCCGAGCGTCATCTGGATCGGGACACCCTGGTCCTGCACGCGATCCCACGCGCGCCCGACGTCCTCGAGGCGGCGCGTCTCGAGCATGAAGTGGTGCAAGCCCGGCTCCGGCAGCACGTCGGTCAGCGCGAGGCTGTGGTGGCGCGGGCTCGCGCGCAGAAACACCACGCCGTGTCCGCCGCCCATCGCCATCCGATCGGTGACGCGCAGGCCGAGCGCGCGGGTATAGAACGACTCCGCGGCCGCGCAGTCGGGGACAGCGAGCAAGAGGTGCCCCATCCCGTTCTCCGTGACGAATCCGGAGACGCCGGCCGGCGAGACGAACTCCGTGTCGAAGTCGTAGGTCGCGCCGCTGAACACTTCGTGCACTTGACCCCAGGGATCCGAGAAGCGCACCAGCGCCGCGACGCCGCGCTCCGCGCGCTCGTCCGCGCCGGGCGTCAGAACCGCGACGCCGGCCGCGCGCAGCCGCGCCGCCACCGCGTCGAGCCCGTCGCGATCCGCTGCCTCCCAGCCCGCGTACGCGAGGCCGGCGCGCGCGGCGCGGTGCACCGCGATCCGCCAGCTGCGCGTATCCATGCGGAAGCGCAGCGCCGAGCCGGCGGCGGGCGCCGGCGCGAGGCCGATCAGCTCGGTCGCGAACGCGCGCCATCGCGCGGGATCGGGGCTCGCGAGCCCGAGGTAGCCGAGGCCGCGCAGCGGCATGGATGCTCCTCCTTCGTGCGCCGAGGCTACGGGACGGGCGCGCGCTACGACAAGCGGCAGATCCGCGCAACCCGTGTGCAAGAATGACGAGCGCGCCCGCCAGGGCCTCGCGCGATACTCGCGCCCCGGAGGAGATGCCGTGTCGGATCCCGCACCGGCCACGCCGCAGCCCTCGGACCGCCGCGTCGAGCTCGGCCACGCGATCTTCGCGCTGGTCGAGCCGCACCGCGGCCACGAGCTGGCGTGGAACCGCTGGTACGAGCGCGATCACCTGATCGCCGCCGGAAGCGCCGCGCCGTGGACGCTGTCGACCCAGCGCTGGATCGCGACGCGGCGCGAGAAGGCGCTGCGCTATCCGGCGCGCAATCCGATCTGCGAGCCGATCTCGCGCGGGTCGTTCCTCGCGGCGATCTGGATCCAGAACGGACGCTACGACGACCAGCAACGCTGGGTCGCCGAGCAGATGGGCGTGCTCGCCGCACAGGGCCGGAACTTCGACCGCCGCGACGTGCTGACGACCGCGGGCTACGACTACCTGGGCGGCGCGCTGCGCGACGCCGACGGCGTGCCGCCGGAGCTGGCGCTCGACCGGCGCTATCCGGGCGTAGTGCTCTTGTGGATCGAGCGCCGGACGGGCACATCGCTCGACGCGCTCCGCGCGTGGCTCACCGGCGAGCTCCTCCCCGGCGTGATCGAGAAGTCGCCGATCGCGATGGCCTTGTGCTTCACGCCGAAGCCGAAGGCGGCCTGGTGGCCGAAGGCGGCGCCGGAGGTGCCGGGCGTCGGAGAGAGGATCCTGGCCGCGTGCTTCGTCGAGGCGGATCCCGCCGCCGGCTTCGAGCCGCGCTTCGCCGGCCTCGGCGCGGCGATCGACGCGGGCGGCCGCGGGCGGGCGCTGTTCGTCGCGCCGTTCGTCCCGCTGGTGCCCGGTGTCGATCCTCCGGTCGACGAGCTCGCGTGACGGAGGAAAAGATGGCGGTGATCCAGCACAGCGAGTCTCGCGATCCGAGCCCCGCGGAGCTCCTCTCGCGCGCCCGCGCGCTGGTGCCTGCGCTGCGCGAACGCTTCGAACGCTGCGAACGCGAGCGCCGCGTTCCCGAGGAATCGATCCGCGGGGTGAAGGAGGCGGGCCTGTTCCGCATCCTGCAGCCGCGCGCGCACGGCGGCTACGAGCAGGGCCTCGCCACTTACGCGCGGGTCGCGGTCGAGCTCGGGCGCGGCTGCGCGAGCACCGCGTGGGTGTACGAGAACAACGCAATGCACCAGCTGATCCTCGCGCTGTTCCCGGCCGAGACCCAGAAGTGGCTGTGGGGCAGCGGAGATCCGGTGCGCGACGCGCGGATCGCGTCGACCGGCTGGTCGCCGCGGCGCGCCGCTGCGCGACCGGTCGACGGCGGCTACCGGCTCGACGGCCACTGGGAGTTTGCGAGCGGCTCGTGGAACTGCGATCTCGATCTGCTGCTGGCGCCGGTCGAGCGCCCGGGGCAGGCCGGCGGACCGCCCGAGATGCGCCTGTTCCTGCTCGAGCGCGCCGCCGGCGAGTACGAGATCGTCGACACCTGGCACGCGATGGGCCTGCGCGGAACCGCCAGCAACGACATCGTCGTGCGCGACCAGTTCGTGCCCGAGCACCGCACGATCGCGTGGGCCGACGTCAACCGGACGCCGGAGCAGGGTGTCCGCGTGCAGGGCGCGGGTCTGCACGACTCCGTCTGGCACCGCGTCCCGGTCTTCGACTGGATGGGCTGGACCGTCGCACCCGCGCTGATCGGCGCGGCGCGCAGCGCGATCGAGGCCACCGTGCTGCGCCTCGACACGCGGACGAACCTGTTCCACGAGAAGCTCGCCGACAGCCAGGCGGTGCAGCTGCGGATCGCCGACGTCGCGGCGCGCGTCGACGCCGCCGAGCTGCTGCTCTTGCGCGACGTCGAGGAGACCGAGCGGCTCTACGGCGCGTGGCAGGCTCCGACGGTGCTCCAGCGCGCCACCTGGCGCCGCAACCAGGCCTTCACCGCGCGCTTGCTGCTCGAGGCGGTCGAGAGCCTCTTGTATCGCGGCGGCGCGCACGGCATCCGGGCCGGCGATGCGGTCGAGCGCGCTTACCGCGACGTCGGGGCCGGCGTCACGCACGTCGGCTGCGACTGGGACGTCTGGGGCCGCGTCTACGGCCTGGCGCTGCTCGGCCACGACATCGCGGTCCCGAACTTCGGCTTCTTCCCGGCGGCGGTCGTCAAGCAAAGATGAGGAGCCCATGGAGATCCGACAGCTCGGTTATGTAGGCCTGCAGGGCGCCGACCCAAAGGCCTGGCTCGACTTCGCGACCCGGATCGTCGGGCTGATGCCGGCGCGCGTCGTGCCCGGGGAGAATTGGGGGATACCGGGAGCGCCGGATACGCCGAGCGGTGGGTCGGGCGTCGCGGCCGACGGCTCGGTGTTCCTCAAGATGGACGACTGGCAGTGGCGCGTCGCGCTGCACCCGGGCGGCGGTCCGGGCCTGCGCTACCTGGGCTTCGAGCTGCGCGGGCCGGCGGAGCTCGCGGCGGCGGTCGCAGAGCTCGAAACGAAGAGTGTCGCGGTGACGTGGGCGACGCCGGCCGAGCTCGAAGCGCGCGCGGTGCACGGGATGGCGCACCTGGCGGACCCGGCCGGCAACCGCGTCGAGCTGTTCCACGGCGTGACGCGCGACCACAAGTTCGCGTCGCCGGCGGGGTCCGCCGGCTTCGTGACGGGCGCGCTCGGCATGGGCCACGTCGTGCTGATGGTCCCCGACATCGACGCATCGCTGGCCTTCTGGTGCGGCACGCTGGGATTCCGCCTCACCGACTACGTGACGTTCGGCCCGCAGCAGGGCGTGTGGTTCCTGCACTGCAACGCGCGCCATCACACGGTGGCGCTCTTGCGCGTGGGCCCGTTCGCCGCGCTGCACCACGTGCTATTCGAGCTGCCGGAGATCGACGACGTCGGACGCGCGCACGACCGCGCGGTCGCGGCGGGGCTGCCGATCACGACGAGCCTCGGCCGCCACCGCAACGACGGGATGTTCTCGTTCTACGTGCGCACGCCCGCCGGCTTCGACGTCGAGGTGGGCTGCCACGGCGTGCTCGTCGACGAGACGTGGACGCCGAACCGCTTCGTCGAGGGCGACGTCTGGGGCCACAAGGGACTGACACCCGAGGCGCTCGAGGCGGCCGGGCGGAAGTAGAGCCAGCGGCTACAGTCGGGATCATGCGGGAACGCTCCCCCGGCAAGCCGTCCGGCGCGCAGCGGGGCAAAGCCGAGCGAAGTCCAAACGGGACTGACAGCGCCCGCGCGTGGGCCAACGCGCCGCGGCTCGCCCCCGAAAGCGAGGCCCGGGTGCTCGATGGCGCAGAGCACGCGACGAGGTTCTTCATGGGCGAAGCGGATGTACAGCAGGCACTCGAGAGGCTGACCGGCAGCCTGGACGAGCTGGGAATCCCGTACGCGATCGTCGGGGCGCTGGCGCTCTTCGAGTATGGCTACCGCCGCGTGACCGTCGATGTCGACGTGCTGCTCACGCGCGAAGGGCTCGAGCGCTTCAAGGCGCGACGCCTGGGTCACGGCTATGTCGAGCGATTCGCCGGGAGCAGCGGGATGCGCGACACCGAGAACGGCGTATCGATCGACGTCCTGGTCACCGGAGACTACCCCGGCGACGGCCTGCCCAAACCCGTGGCGTTTCCGGATCCTGCGCTCACGGCGATCCGGGGACGCCGCATAGCACTCCTCCCGCTGGCGAAGCTCATCGAGCTGAAGCTCGCTTCCGGAATGACGGCGCCGCACCGGCTGCGAGATCTGGCCGACGCGCTGGAGCTGATCCGAGCGGCCGAGCTGCCGCGGTCGTTCGCCGACGAGCTCGATCCGTTCGTCCGTGACAAGTATCTCGAGCTCTGGCAGGCGGCACAGGCCGCCGATCGCGAAACCGAAGGCTGACCGCCTTGCGACGTCTCTCCGCGGGCGGACTCGCCCTGCTCCTCGCCGCGCTCGCCTGCGGAAGCCCGTCATCCGGGCCCATCGACTACGCGGGCCCGACGGCCGAGTGGCCCGAGTACGCGGGCACGAAGGGCGGACAGCACTTCTCGCCGCTCACGCAGATCACGCCGGGCAACGTCGACCGGCTCGAGCTCGCGTGGACCCATCGCAGCGGCGACTTCAGCCGCGGCGGCCCCGGGCTCGCGTCCACCAACTTCCAGGCCACGCCGCTGGTCGCCAACGACACGCTCTACTACTGCACGCCGTATATGCGCGTGTTTGCGCTGGATCCCGAGACGGGCGCAGAGCGCTGGAGCTTCGACCCCGAGCTCCTGCACCGCGGCGCCGGCGGCGCGTACCCGCTCACGTGTCGCGGCGTGTCGTACTGGCAGGACGCGAGCCCCGAGCCGGGCCGCGCGTGCGAGAAGCGGATCCTGTACGGAACGCGCGACTCGGAGCTGATCGCGCTCGACGCCGACACGGGCGCACCCTGCGCCGACTTCGGCGACCGCGGCCGGGTGGTGCTGCGCGAGGGCATCGGCGGCGACGTGCCGGACTGGGAGTACTACCCGACGTCGCCGCCGCTCGTGCTCGGAGACGTCGCGGTCATCGGCGCGCTGGTCGCAGACCAGCTGCGCAGCGACGCGCCGTCGGGCGTGGTCCGCGCGTTCGACGTGCGCACCGGCCGGCGCGTGTGGGCATGGGATCCCGTGCCGCCGGGTTGGCGCTTCGAGCCGCACAGCGAAGACGAGGCCTGGCAGCGCGGAACGCCGAACGTCTGGTCGCTGCTCTCCGGCGACGAACAGCGCGGCCTCGTCTTCGTCCCGGTCGGAAACGCGTCGCCGGACAGCTACGGCGGCGACCGTCGCGGGCTCGACTACTACTCGTCTTCGGTCGTCGCGCTGAACGCCGCGACCGGCGAGCCGGTCTGGCGCTACCAGACGGTTCACCACGACGTGTGGGACTACGACGTCCCGAGCCAGCCCGAGCTGATCGAGATTCCCGGCGTCGGCGGCGGGCGCCCTGCTGTCGTGCAGGCCACCAAGATGGGCTTCGTGTTCCTGCTCGACCGCGAGACCGGCGCGCCGCTCTACCCCGTCGAGGAGCGGCCCGTGCCGCAGCGCGGCGTGCCGGGCGAACAGCTCTCGCCGACGCAGCCCTTCCCGACCCATCCGAAGCCGCTGCACCCCGAGGATCTCAGCGAGGCGAGCCTGTTCGGCTTCACGCCGGTCGACCGCGCGTCGTGTCGCGCACTGGTGAAGAAGTACCGCTGGGAGGGCTTCTACACGCCGCCCAGCCTCGATGGCTCGCTCCAGTTTCCGCATGCGACGGGCGGCATGAACTGGGGCGGCGTCGCGATCGATCCGCGCAGCGGCCTCATGATCACCAACCAGAGCCACCTGGCGTCGGTGGTGCAGCTGGTTCCGCGCGCGGAGTTCGATCGGGTCGACCTGTCGTCCGTGCCGTACCCCCAGGAGATGTATCCCATGAAGGGGACACCGTACGGCGTGCGCCGCTTCCCGCTGTTCTCAGGCTTCGGCGCGCCGTGCAACGCGCCACCGTGGGGCTCGCTCGTGGCCGTGGATCTGGCGAGCGGCGAGGTGATCTGGCGCGTCCCGCTCGGCACGATCCGCGACCAGGCGCCGTTCCCGCTGTGGCTCGCGCCGTGGTGGCGAGATCTGGGCACGCCGAACTTCGGCGGCGGATTGCTGACCGCGAGCGGCGTCTACTTCATCGGCGCCACGACCGACAAGGCGTTCCGCGCGTTCGACGCGCACAGCGGCGAGGAGATCTGGAGCACGCGAATCCCGTACACTGGCAACGCGTCGCCGATGAGCTTCCGGCTGCGCCCGGACGCGCGGCAGTACGTGGTGCTGGCCGCCGGCGGCAACCTGCTGACCGAGCCCGGCGACGCGCTGCTGGCGTTTCGGCTGAAGGAATAGTCGGGGGGCAGCGGTGTCGGTCAGCCGTAGCGCACGCTTACAGCCCGCCACGCCAGCGCCCAAAGTCGCGAGCGCCGTGAATGAAGGCCAAGATCTCGACCGATTCCGTCGTGACGCGGTACATCAGGCGATAGCGGTACACGAAGATCTCGCGAATCGCCGGGTCCGCTCGTTCGGGAACGACTCGACCGCGCTCAGAGAGCGTCACGAGCGATTGAGCCGCTGAGAGAGCCTGCTGAGGACGCGGCGAGCGCCCTCGGGCGAGTCGCGGGCAATGAACTCGAGTACCTCGTCGAGGGTTCGCCTGGCCTCAGGTGTCCAGGCTACGCGTCGCCGAGTAGCCACCGACGCCGAAGCTCTTCCTGGACCTGCTCGTGGGGGATGAGATTGCCGGCGTCCGCCTCGGCGACGCCCTCGGATAGGCGCTGGAGCACGTAGAGGTGATAGAGCACATCCTCGATCGTGCAGTCATCGGGGAGCTTCTCGAGGAGCTCGCGCACCGCCTGCTTGGCTTCCATGAGTCGAATCTAGCACTCGCGAGGATGAAGTCTCCGGCCGCCAACGTCTGCTCGTGCACCTCAGCGATCTGAAGGCCGACCTCGGATCAGGGCTAGGATTTCGCCCGCTAGATTGACCCTAGCCACATGACCAGGTTAGCTCTCCGGATATGAAGTCGATCGCCATGTCAGAGTTCAAGGCCAAGTGCATCGCGATCCTGGAGGAGGTGCGGCGCAAGCGAGAGAGCGTCGTCGTGACCCTGCGCGGCAAGCCCGTGGCCGTCGTGCAGCCAGCGCCTGAACCGGGCGCTGGCAAGCGGCTGGGAGCCCTTAGGGGCAGCATGAAGATCCGCCGTGATCTGGTCCGCACCGATTCAAGTGCAGACTGGGAGATCCTGCGCTGAACCTGCTCCTCAACATGGCTGCGTTTCGAGACCAGGCAGGCGCAGAGTGTCCATAGCCAGAGAGCGCGGTAGCGTCTGACCGGTGAGCGAGAGAGCGATCATCCAGAACGCGCTGATGGACAGCACGCGCTGGGACCGCTTCGCGCACCGGCCCGGCGACATCTTCGTGTGTACACCGCCGAAGTGCGGGACCACCTGGACGCAGGCGATCGTCGCCGCGCTCTTGTGGCCGGCCGGAGACGTCCCCGGCCCGGTGATGGAGCTCGCTCCGTGGTGGGACGCGAACCTCTACGACATCGACACGATCGTGGAACGTCTCGAGGCACAGCGTTTCCGCCGCTCGCTCAAGACGCACCTGCCGCCCGAGGCAATCCCGTGGTTCGACACCGGCTCGTACATCGCGGTGTTCCGCGACGGCCGCGATGCGTTCATGTCCTACGTCAACCACGTGGCGTCGTTCCGGACGGACGTGTGGGAGCGCGTGAACGCGGCCGCCGCCGCGCGCGGCTTGAAGACGATGCCGGCGTACGACGGCGACCTTCATCGGCTGTACAAGGGATGGATCGAGCTTCCGCCGCCGCTCGCGATGCTGCGCGGTTGGTGGGAGCGGCGCCACCTCGAAAACGTCCTGCTCGTGCACTTCAACGATCTCAAGGTCGACCTCGACGGCGAGATGCGGCGGATCGCCGCGTTCCTCGGCATCGCGATCGACCCGGAACTCTGGCCCTCGCAGGTGCAGCGCTGCACGTTCGAGGCGATGAAGAGCCGCGGCGACGAGATCGGCCACTTCGAGCGCAACTTCGTCGGCGGAGCGGAGAGCTTCCTGCACCAGGGCACGAACGGCCGCTGGCGCGACGTGCTGACCGAAGCCGAGCTCGCCCGCTACGACGACGCGGTAGCGAAGATCCTGAGCGAAGAAATGGCCGCCTGGCTCGCGGGCGGCAGCCTCGCGGTCGGACGGCGGCCCGAACCCTAGAACGGCACGTCGTCGTCGGACGGCGGCGGTAGGTCGTCGGGCGGGAACGGGTCGCCCGCGCTGGCAGAGCCGTCGAGTCGCTGCAGCGTCCACACATCGAGACTGTTGAAGAACTTCGTCTCGCCTTTCGGGCTCTTCCATTCGCGGCCGCGCAGGCTGAACTCCACGCGCACCTGCTCACCGACCTTGAAGTCGTCGAGGCTCTCGCAGCGATCGCCGGTCAGCTGGAATAGCACGTACTGCGGATAGCGAGGGTTGTCGCCGAGCTCGACGACGAACTCGCGTTTGCGGAAGCGCTCGGTCACCTGCTGGGTGTCGAGCAGCACGTGGATTCGGCCGGTGGCTTCCAGGCCCATGTTCAGCTCCTCCCCCGCTCGGGGGCGGCGGCGTGGCGCCCGGCGCGCCGCCCAAAAAAGCTCGACTCGCCGATGCAGGTGCCGCTCGAGTAGCCGGCGCCGTCCTGCGCGATGTTCGCCGCGCACGCGCCTGCGGCGTACAGCCCGGGGACGGCGCTCCCGTCCGCGCGCAGTACCTCGGCGTCGATCGAAACGCAGAGCCCGCCGAGCGTGAAGCCCATGTACGCGGCCTTGCCGCGCGAGAACTGGATCGCCGCGAACGGCGGCTGCTCGATCGGCACCACCCATTTTCCCTTCTTGTGGAACTCCGGGTCCTCGCCGCGCGCCGCGTGCTCGTTGTAGGCGCTCAGCGTCTCTTGCAGCGCGCCTTCGGGCATCCGAAGCCCGCGCTCCATCTCGGCCACGCTCTCCCACGCGTCGACCACCTCGTGTCCGAACAGCGGCCGCGCGAAGATCTTCTCGTCGACGATCAGATACGCCTCGCCGCCGGGCTGCTGGGTCGCGTAGATGCTCGAGCGCGAGTGATACGAGTCTTCCGCGACGAAGCGATTGCCATCGCGGTTGACGAGGATGCCCTTGATCAGCTGTTCGGGCGGATAGAACGGCGACGTGATCAGCGCGCCGTCCATGTGCAGCAGCACTCCCCCCGCGGCCTCTCCGAGCCGGTGACCGGCGCCGTCGTCGTAGGGCGTGTACTGGCGGGTGATGCCCGGCTCGAGCAGGCGCGGCGTGTGGCGGGCGAGCATCGCCTCGTTCGCAGTGAAGTGACCGGTAGCGAGGATCACGCCGCCGCGCGCGTGCACCGACTTCACCGCATCGAAGTGCTTCACGCGCACGCCGGTGATCCGATCGCCCTCGCGGACGAGCTGCTGCACCGCGCTGTCCACCTCGATGCGGACGCCGAGCTCGCGCATCCGAGCGACCAGGCGCTCCATCATCAGTGCGCCTCCCCCCTCGCCCTCCTTCGCCACCTTGTGTCCGCGCGGCGCCGGGCGCGCCTTCTCGCGAAACGGCCACGCCTCCTCGTTGCCCGACCAGATCAGGCATTCGTCGGTCATCTGCAGGAAGTGCTTGCCGTGGAACATCGTGTCGTTGAACGGCACACCCTGGGCCACCAGCCAGTCGAAGTGCGCCACGCTCTCGTCGCAGTAGAGGCGGATCTTCACTGCCTCTGGCACCGGCGTGTTCATCAACAGATAGGTGTACATGTCCAGGGCGTCGTCTTCGACGCCGACCGCCTTCTGCACGCGCGTGCCGCCACCGAGGTAGACGTGGCCGGCTGCATTCGCGGTGGTGCCGCCTCCGCCGCTCGCGCGCTCGAACACGAGCACGTCCGCGCCGGCCTGGCGCGCCTCGATCGCAGCGCACGCGCCGGCGACGCCGAGGCCGGCGATCACGACGTCGGCGGAGTCGTCCCAGTGCGGTGTGCCGATCGCATCGATCACGGTGTAGGGAGCGTCGCTCACGGGGGCACGCTAGCCCCGACCCTTCCTTCGCGCCCGGCTCGGGCGGGGCGCTACCGCGCTAGCGTTCCCACATGCCCGAGCGCCCGACCTGGCAGCGTTTTCTCGAGCTCCACCGCCGTGGGTCGCCGCTGGTGATGCCGAACCCGTGGGACGTCGGCTCCGCGAAGCTGCTCGCCGCGCTCGGCTTCGAGGCGCTGGCCACGACCAGCTCGGGTTACGCGGGCACACTGGGCCGCTTCGATGGCGGGGTGAGCCGCGACGAGGCAATCGCGCACGTCGGCGCGATCGCGCGCGCGACCGACCTGCCGGTCAGCGCCGATCTCGAAAACGGATTCGCCGACGACCCGGCGGGCGTCGCCGAGACGATGCGCCTCGCTGCGGCCGTCGGGCTCGCGGGCTGCTCGGTGGAAGACTATTCGCGAGGAGATGACGCGGCGCTCTACCCCGCCGACCTCGCGGCGGAGCGCGTCTCGGCGGCGGCGGAGGCGGCGCACGGCGGCGCGACGCGGCTGGTGCTCACCGCGCGCGCGGAGAACTTCCTGCGCGGCCGGCGCGATCTTTCCGACACGATTGCCCGCCTCCAGTCGTTCCAGTTGGCCGGCGCCGACGTGGTCTACGCGCCCGGCCTGTCGGATCTGCGCGACATCGAGGCCGTGGTGGCCTCGGTCGACGTGCCGGTGAACGTGCTGATCCTCCCCGGCGGCCCGACGGTGGCGCAGCTCGCGTCGGTCGGCGTCGCGCGGGTCTCGGTGGGCGGCGCGTTCTACCTCGTCGCGCACGGCGCGGTGGTGAACGCGGCGCGCGCGCTGCTGGCCGGCGGAACCCACGACTTCTGGGAAGTGGCGGGCGCCGGTCGCGCCGCGCAGCGCGATGCGTTCGACTGACCGTCCCGTTGTTGATTACAGCTTCGCCAGCACCGTCTCGGCGAACCCGTCGAGGCCGCGGCGCAGCGCTTCGCGGTTGAAGCCCGGCGGACCGATCACCAGCCGCGACACTCCCTGGTCTTCGAGGCGGCGAATCGCGTCGAGGTCGACACCCGGAGCGGTCGCGGTGATCTCGATCTCCGCCGGGTCGCGCCCGACGCGCGCGCACTCCTCGCCGAGCTCAACGAGCAGCTCGCGCAGGCGCTCACCGGCGGTCTTCATCGGGAAGAAGCCGTTGCCGACGCGCGCTGCGCGGCGCGCCGCGCCTAGCACGTGGCCCCCGACGACGATCGGAACGCCGTTCGGCTGCACCGGCTTCGGGTTCGACTCGAGCGCCTCCCACGAGAAGTAGTCGCCCTTGAACGCGTGCGCGCCGGGCTTCCACAGCGAGCGCAGCGCCGCGCACGCCTCCTCGGTGCGCCCGACCCGCTCCTCGAACGGAATCCCGAGCGCGCGGAACTCGTCCTCCATCCAGCCGATGCCGACGCCGAGGATCGCGCGGCCCGCAGACAACAAGTCGAGCGTCGCGACTTCCTTGGCCACGTAGATCGGATGGCGCTGCGGCAGGATCAGGATGCCGGTCGCGAGCCGGATCTTCGACGTGCCGGCCGCGACGTAGGCCAGCCACAAGAGCGGATCCGGGATCGGCGAATCCTCGGAGCCGGGCATCTTGCCGTCGGCGCTGTACGGGTAGCGGGCCCGATAGCCCGACGGCACCGCGACGTGCTCCACCGTCCACAGCGACTCGATCCCCACCTCCTCGCAGCTGCGCGCGAGGAACGCGGCCTCCTCGGGGCGGACGTAGGGACCGACGTTGGCGAATCCGACTCCGAACTTCATCGCGCGCCTCCGGTGTTGCGGTGACGAGCGATCCTCGTCCGCGCGACAGCATACACCCATCCACCGGGCTGCACTCAGGGCCGCAACGACTCGAGATACGGACCGAGGAAGAGCCCATCCGGGTCGTAGCGATCGCGCGCGCGCCACCAGTCGTGCCAGCGCTCGTAGAGCGCGGCCAGCTCCGCGCCGGTGCGGAAGTGCACCTTGCCCCAGTGCGGTCGGCCGGCGTGTCGGGGGCCACGTAGATCTCGCCCAGCGACAGCGCGCGGATCGCGACGAGCACGTCCTCGCAGGGCTGGGTCTTGCTGACGAAGCCAGCGGCGCCGGCGCGCAGTGCGCGGGGCGCATACAGCTCCGCGCCGTGGATCGAGAATACGATCGCCTTCACCGCCGGGTGCCGCGCTCGGATCTCGGACAACCGATCGAGTCCGTTGGAGTCGTCGAGCGAGAGGTCCACGACCGCCACGTCGGTCGGCACCCGCGCCAGCAGGTCGAGGGCCTGGGCGTAGCTCTCGGCCTCCCCGACGATCTCGAGGTCGGGCATCGAGTCGACGAGCTGCGCGAGGCCGCGCCGGACGATCGGGTGGTCGTCGATGATGACGACGCGGGTGCGACGCGAGGACTCGGCCTCGACCTCGCTCCCCAAGACGATTGGCCTCGCTGGTCTCCGGTCCTCGTTCGAGCTGCCAGCGTACCGTGTATCTGCCCTACGTAGCGAAGGAAATGTCTCGTAGGGCGACCCCCGATCGATCGTGTCGGCGGGCACCGGATGGCGCGAGGGAAGAGTTCGGGTGACGCCCCGGCGGACCAGAGATGGGGAAAAACACCCTATTCCCGAGTATTTCGGTCAAGCCCTGCCGGCAACCACGCGATACGAGACGCGGGTCCCTTGGGCACGAACCGGCCCGGGTGGGGGAGCGATGGACCGCGAATCTCCGGCGTTCGATCTCCAGCGCGCCCTCGACATGGTGGAGGCGGACGGCGACCTGCTGGTCGCGATGGCCCAGCGCTTCCTCGAGCAGAATCCATCCCGCCTCGCGGAGCTCCGCGAGGCCCTCGAGCGACGGGACGCCGGCGGGATCGAGCGCTTGGCCCACGGTCTCGCCGGAGCGGCGCAGAACTTTGCCGCGGACGACACCGAGCGCGCGGCCCGCGCGCTGATGGAGCGCGCCAACCGGGGCGACGTGCCGTCGCTTCGCACGATGCTCGAACGCGTCGAGGCGGCGCTCTCCGATCTCACCGACGCGCTCGCGGCGCACTGTACGCGCCACGAGCTGCGCAACGTGCTAGTCGCGGAAGACGATGACGTCACTCGCATGCGCCTCGAGCACCTGCTCACCCAGTGGGGACACCGGGTCACGTCGGTCTCGCGGGGAGACGTGGCGCTGGAGATCCTGAGTCCCTCGGGCCCTCCGCACCTGGCGATCGTCGACTGGATGATGCCGGGCCTCGACGGCGTCGACCTGTGCCGGGCGCTGCGGGCCAGAAAGTCGGACACCTACACCTACGTCATCCTGATCACCGCGCGCGACGACCCGGAATCGATGCTGATCGGCCTCGAGGCCGGCGCGGACGACTTCCTGGCCAAGCCGGTCGCGCCCGAGGAGCTGCGCGCGCGGCTGCGGACCGGACAGCGGATCGTCGAGCTCCAGGCGCGCCTGATCGCGGCGCGCGAGGAGCAGAGACGGCTCGCCGATCGCGACGGGTTGACGGGGGTGTCGAGCCGCCGCCGCGTGTTCCAGGTGCTGGAGAGCAGCCTGTCCGCGCGCGCTGCGAGTGGCACCGAGCTGGCGCTCGCGATGATCGATCTGGACGACTTCAAGCAGATCAACGATAGCCACGGTCACGTCGTCGGAGATCGCGCGCTGCGCAGCGTGTGCGAGCGCATGCAGCGCCTGCTGCGGCGTACCGACGCCTTCGGGCGCTTCGGTGGCGACGAGTTCCTGGTCGTGCTCCCGGAGACGAGTCAGCGCGAGGGCATCGAGATCGCACAGCGCATGTGCGATGCGGTGGCGGCCGCCCCGATCGAGTGCGGAGATCTCTCGCTGCCGGTGACCGCAAGCATCGGGGTCGTGAGTGCTTCGGGCGCGATGCGCGACCGCGAGGAGCTGGTGAAGAGAGCCGATCGCGCGCTGTTCCGCGCCAAGGCCGCAGGCGGGAATCGCGTGCTGGGCGACGATCCCGATGCGAAGGACGAAGCCGAGTGAACTAGCGAGTCGGCTCGGCGGACTTCGCCAGCAGCTCCTCGACGCTCGCGCGCAGCGCGGCGGTGCCGAACGGCTTCGACAGGCACGCGGTCGCGCCGAGCCCGAGGAGCCGCGCGCGCTCGGACGCCCCCAGCTTCGCCCTCACCATCAGGATCGGAAGCTCGCGGGTGGGGGGGTCGGCGCGCAGGACCTCGAGCACCGCCGGGCCGTCGCGGCCGGGCATCATCCAGTCGAGGATCAGCAGGTCCGGCGCCGCCTCGCGCACGAGCGCGATCGCCTCGTTGCCGTCGCGCGCCTCGATGACGCGGTAACCGCTGAGCGTCTTCGTCACCAGAAGGCGCAGGAAATCCTCGTCGTCTGCCACCAGGATCGTCTGCATCGAGTCCCTCGCGTCCCGTATCGATGAGCCGCGGCCCGCTCTTGAGCGCGCCGGGAGGGGCGGTACGGTTTCCGTCGAGGAGCCCACCGCGATGGAGCTCGTTCCGTTCCGCCATTGGATCATCGCGCGCGCCGGAGACGATCACCCGGCGCTGCGCTTCGAAGACCGCTCCTGGAGCTACCGCGAGCTCGTCGCGGCGTGCGCGCAGCGCGCGGCCTTCCTGCTGGCGACGCGCCGGGAGGGCCCGCTACACATCGGTGTGCTGCTCGAGAACGTGCCCGATTTCCCGTTCTGGATCGGCGCGGCCGCCCTGGCGGGCGGTGTCGTCGTCGGCATCAACCCGACGCGCCGCGGCGCCGAGCTGGCGCGCGACATCCGCCACACCGACTGCCAGCTGATCGTCACCGAGGCGTGTCATCGGCCACTGCTCGACGGCCTCGAGCTCGGCCTGCCCGCGGAGCGGATCCTCGACGTCGATTCGCCGTCCTATGCCGCAGCGCTGGCACCGCACGCCGGCGCGGCGATTCCGAACGCCCGGGTCGCGATGTCCGACACGCTGCTGCTGCTCTTCACGTCGGGCACGAGCGGCGCCCCGAAGGCGGTGATCTGCAGCCAGGGAAAGTGGTCGCTGATCTCCCAGACGATCGTCGCCACCTGCGGTCTGGCTCGCGACACGATCTCGTACCAGGTGATGCCGCTGTTCCACAGCAATGCCCTCTTCACCGGGACCGGGCCGACGCTGGTCGCCGGCGGCACGGCCGTGCTGCGGCGCCGCTTCTCCGCGTCGGGCGCGCTACCCGATATCCGGAAGTACGGCTGCAATTACTTCAACTACGTCGGCAAGCCGCTCTCCTACATCCTCGCGCAGCCCGAACGCGGCGACGACTCCGACAACCCGCTGCGGGTCGCTTTCGGCAACGAGGCGGCCGATCTCGACATCGAGCGCTTCGACCCGGCCGACTTCGACGCGTTCCTGGCCGAGCAGACCGACCTCGGCACGAAGTGGTCGCCGCGCTACGTGCGCACGAGCGCCAGCCTGCCGATCACCCAGACCAGCAAGGTGCAGAAGCGCCAGCTGCGCGCCGAGCGCTGGGAGTGCCACGAGACGGTCTACTTTCGCCCCGCCAGCGGGCCGCTGCGGCGCCTGCTGCCGGACGACGTCGCGGCGCTGCGCCGGCGCTTCGCCGAGCGCGGCCGCGAGAGCCAGCTACGCTGACGCCAACCAGCGGGGGAGTCGATCATTTCGGGCGAAACACGAACGGAGACCGATTTCGACGCCGTCGTCGTCGGCGCGGGCTTCGCCGGGCTGTCGATGCTCCGCCGCCTGCGCGAGCTCGGGTTCTCGGCGCGCGTGTTCGAAGCGGGCAGCGGCATCGGCGGCACCTGGTTCTGGAACCGCTATCCGGGTGCGCGCTGCGACATCGAGAGCCTGGAGTATTCCTACCAGTTCTCCGACGAGCTCCAGCAGGAGTGGGAGTGGAGCGAGCGCTACGCCACCCAGCCCGAGATCCTGCGCTACATCGAGCACGTCGCCGACCGCTTCGGCCTGCGCCGCGACATCCAGCTCGACACCCGCGTGCGGGCTGCGCACTGGGGCGACGCGGAGGGCCGCTGGACGGTCGTGACGGAGCGCGGGACCGTCACGGCGCGCTTCTGCATCATGGCCACCGGCTGCCTGTCGTCGGCGAATCTGCCCGCGTTCCCGGGCCGCGACTCGTTCGCGGGCGCCACCTATCACACCGGGCGCTGGCCACACGCCGGGGTCGACTTCACCGGAAAGCGCGTCGCGGTGATCGGAACCGGATCGTCGGCGATCCAGTCGATCCCGCTGATCGCCGAGCAGGCCGCGCACCTGACGGTCTTCCAGCGCACGCCGAGCTATTCGATCCCGGCCCACAACGCCGCGCTCGACCCGAACGTCGTCCGCGAGGTGAAGGCCGACTACGCGGGCTTCCGGCAGCGCAACGCCCAGCTTCCGTTCGGCGCCAACTTCCCGCCCAACGAGGTGCTGGCGCGGGAGGTGAGCCCCGAAGATCGCGAGCGGGCGTACGAAGCGCGCTGGCAGCGGGGCGGCCTCGCCTTCATCACCGCGTTCGGCGACCTGCTCTACGACCGCGAGGCCAACGAGACCGCCGCGGAGTTCGTGCGCCAGAAGATCCGCGAGATCGTGCGCGACCCGAGCGTGGCGGAGATCCTGTCCCCGAAGCAGGTGATCGGCTGCAAGCGGCTGTGCGTCGACACCGGCTACTACGCGGCCTTCAACCGCGCGAACGTGTCGCTCGTCGACGTCAGCGAGACGTCGATCGACGCGATCACGCCGCGCGGCGTGCGGGTCGCCGGCGTGGAGTACGCGGTCGACTGCATCGTGTTTGCGACCGGCTTCGACGCGATGACCGGGGCACTCGCGAACATCGACATCCGCGGCAGCGGCGGCCAGACGCTGCGCGAGAAGTGGGCGGCGGGGCCGCGCACCTACCTGGGCCTCGGAACGGCGGGCTTCCCGAACCTGTTCCTGATCACCGGGCCGGGCAGCCCGTCGGTGCTGTCGAACATGGTGCCCGCCGTCGAGCAGCACGCGCACTGGATCGCCGACTGCCTCGCGCACCTGCGCCTGCACCGGATCGAGCGGATCGACGCGCTGCCCGAGGTGGAGGACGCCTGGGTCGAGCACGTGAACGAGGTCGCGCACCAGACGCTCTACCCGTCGTGCAACTCGTGGTATCTCGGAGCCAACGTCCCCGGCAAGCCGCGCGTGTTCATGCCCTACCTCGGCTTCCCTGCCTATGTGGCGAAGTGCAACGAGGTGGCCGCGAAGGGCTACGAGGGCTTCGCGCTGAAGCTGGACTGAGATGGGCGTCGGCCCTCGGTCGTTCTGCGTCGGGCGGGTTAGGCCGCAGGCCGTAACCCGCCGACTCGGAACGTCCAGAAAAGGCGGATTACGCTCCGCTAATCCGCCCTACTCCTTCCACGGTAGCGCGCTCTCGTGCTCGGTAATGGTGGCGAGCACGACGTTCGGGCCGGTTGCGGCGAGCTCGCGCGCCCAGTCGGCGAGCCCGGTGTCGGCGGCGGCGTGGAGCTGCGTGACGGTGTCGAATGCGGGATCGACGGGGCCGATCGGCAGCGCGCGGTTCTGCAGGCACCACGTCGGAGCGCGCGCGGCGTCGAGCAGACCGGGGACGTGCTCGGCCTCGTACGCCGCGACGAAGTGCGCCGCGTCGTCGCCGGCCGGGCGGCGCACGAGCGCGACCACGCAAAGCGCGGCGGCGCGATCCTCGGCACCGTGCACGAGGTGCTCCGTGACCGCAAAGAATGTGTTCGCGGGCTTGTCCATGAACGTGAGCTCATCGCGCAGGATCGCCTCACCCGCCGGCGTCGAGAGCCGTCGCTGAACCCCGATCGCCGCGGCGGCGTCGCGGTACCAAAACGCGCTGACTACGTCGAACGCGGGGAGGCCGTGGAGCTCTTCGCGCAGGTGGTAGCGGACGTAGCGGGTGGTTCCCTCGAGCAGGGTGCGGACGGCGAGCGGCGCGTGCACCTGTTCGTAGTGCTCGCGGAACGAGTCGCGGGTCGTGTCGGGGCGCCGCGCGATCAGGGCGAGTGTCTTCATCGCGTGTTTCTCTCCGGCCATAGCGTCTCGATCAACCGATCTGCTGCGGTGTAAGGATCGAGCTCGCCGTCCCGCACGTCGTCGAACAGGCGCCGCAGGTCCGAATCGCTCTCGGCGCCGAGCAGGATACGATCCTCGATCCGCTCGCGCAGGCGTTCGAGCATCGCGCGGCGCGCACGGCGCGCGGTGTGGCGGGCGAAGCCTCCCGTGGCGTGCAGATGCCGGCCGTGCGCCTCGATCGCGTCGAGCAGCGCGGGCACGCCCTCCCCGCGCGCGGCCACCGTCTTCCACAGGCGCGGCTCCCAGCCGTCGGCCGACGCGCCGCGCAGGTGCAGGAGCTCCCGCAGGTCGCGCTCGGCGGCGTCGGCACCGGGATGGTCGGCCTTGTTCAGCACCAGGCAGTCGCCCGCCTCGAGCAGGCCTGCCTTCTGCGCCTGCACGGCGTCGCCGGTGCCCGGCAGACAGACGACGGCGGTGGTGTGCGCGAGCCGGATCACGTCGAGCTCGTCTTGCCCGACGCCGACCGTCTCCACCGCGATCCGCTCGTAGCCCATCGCGTCGAGCACGAGGCAAGCCTCCGCGGTGTGGCGCGCGAGGCCGCCCTGCTGGCCGCGGGTCGCCATCGAGCGGATGAAGACGTTCGGGTCGGTCGCGTGGCGCTGCATGCGCACGCGGTCGCCGAGCAAAGCACCTCCCGAGAACGGGCTCGTCGGATCCACCGCGACAACGCCGACGCGCAGGCCGCGCGCACGCCACCCCGCCACCAGCGCATCCACGAGCGTCGACTTCCCGGCGCCAGGCGCCCCGGTGACGCCGACGATCTGCGCGCGGCCGGTCTTCGGGTGGATCACGCGCAGCGCGGCCCGGCCGGCCGGGTCGCCGTCCTCGAGCCAGCGGATCAGCCGCGCGCCGCTCGCGACGTGCCCCGCCAGCACGCGCTCGACTAACAAATCTAGCGAGTCGCCCACCATTCCTTTAGATACGCGACGATCGCGCTCGTCTCCGCGCCCATCGTGAAGATCCGCGCCACGCCGCGGCGGCGCAGCTCGGCGCCGTCCTCCTCGGGAATCACGCCGCCGGCGATCACCAGCTTGTCGCCGGCGCCCTCGGCGCGCAAGAGCTCGACGACGCGCGGGAGGTGGTGCATGTGCGCCGCCGAGAGGCTCGACACGCCGATCACGTCGACGTCCTCCTGAATCGCTGTCGCGACCACCATTTCCGGCGTCTGCTTGAGCCCGCTGTAGATCACTTCCATGCCGGCGTCGCGCAGCGCCTTCGCGATCACCGTGACGCCGATCGTGTGACTGTCGAGTCCGAGCTTTGCGAGCAGCACGCGCAGCGGTCGGTCGGCCAAAGGAGCGCTAGACCCCGCTCGTGAGCGAGTCGGGCGTATAGCTGCCGAACACGAGGCGCAATGCGTCGCAGATCTCGCCCTGGCTGGCGTAGACCTTCACCGCTTCGAGGACAGCCGCCATCAGGTTCTCGCCGTTCTCGGCCGCGTCGCGCACGCTCTCGAGCGCGTCCTCGACCTTGCCCGCGTCGCGCTCGGCGCGCACCCGCTCGAGGCGCGCGATCTGCCGCCGCTCGCTGTCGGGGTCGACGCGGAACAGCTCGACGCCGCGCGAGCGTTCCTCGCGCGCGAGATGGTTCACGCCGACCAGCACGCGCGAGCCGTCCTCGAGCTCGCGGTTGCGCTCCACCTGCTCGCGCGCGAGCTCGCGCTGGAAGTAGCCGCGCTGGATCGCCGCCAGCGCGCCCCCCATCGCGTCGATCTTCTCGATCTCGGCCATCACCGCGTCCTCGATCCGCCGCGTCATCACTTCGACGTAGTACGAGCCGGCCAGCGGGTCGACGGTATCGGCGACGCCGCTCTCGTGCGCGACGATGTTCTGGATCGCGGCGCCGACCGCGATCGCCTCCTCGCTCGGCAGCGCGTGCGCCTCGTCGTGGAGCGGCGTCGTCATCGTCTGGCCGCCGGTGCCGAGCACGCAGGCGAGCATCTGCATCGCGAGCCGCGCGATGTTGTTCAGCGGCTGCTGGAGCGTCAGCGACATCGTGCCGGGCGACGCCATCAATCGGAGCCGGAGCGATTCCGGCCGCTTCGCCCCGTAGCGTTCCTGGAGCAGGCGCGCCCACAGCTTGCGGTAGGCGCGCAGCTTTCCGACCGCCTCGAAGAAATCCATGTCGACGCCGGTGATGAAGGAGAAGTACGGCGCCACCTCGTCGATGTCGAAGCCGCGCGCCAGCACGCTGTCGAGGTACTGCATCGCGATCGCGAACGAGAACGCGAGCTCCTGCACCGGATTCGCGCGCGCGGCGTAGAGCTGCGCGCTGACCACCGCGATCGGCACCCAGTGCGGATGGTTGCGGATCGTGTACTCGATCACGTCGGTCGCGATCCGCAGGCCGTGCTCGGGCGGGAACAGGTAGCGGCCGACGCAGGTGTACTCGATCAGGATCGCGTTCGGCATCTGGAGCGTGAACGACGCCGGGTCGACGCCCTTCTTCTCGAGCGCGGCGAGGATCATCGCGAGGTTCACCGGCTGCGGGCCGTTGCACACCGAGGTGAGGTGGCGGAGCCCGGTGAAGTCGAAGTCGAGCGCGGCCTCCATGTCGGCGAGCGTGTCGATCGCGGTGCCCGCGCGCCCGACCTCGCCCGTGGCGAGCGGGTGATCCGAGTCGAGGCCGTTCGTGGTCGGCAGGTCGTACTCCATGATCAGACCCGAGAGCCCCTGGTCGAGCATGTAGCGCGCGCGCTTCGCCCACTCCTCGCCGGTGCCGAAGCCGGTCACCTGGGTCATCGTCCACAGGCCACCGCGGTAGCCGTTCGGCTCGGTGCCGCGCGTGTACGGCCACTGGCCCGGGAAGCCGACGTCGCGCAGGTAGTCGAAGCCGAGCGCCTCGAGATCGAGCGGCGTGTACAGGCGGTTCACCGGCCAGCGCAGGGCTTGGGTGCGGAAGCCGTCCTTGCGCTCGCCATCGCGCGCGAGGGCCGGGCCGAGCTGCTCGCTCTCCCAGGCGGCGTGTGCGCGGCGGATCGCATCGAGCTCCGGTTTGGCGTCGGACATGGGCGCTCCTGGCGGAAGGCGGAGCTCCAGTATGCACGTGGCGACCGCGCGGCCGCCAGCTGTTGTTTCCATCCCCAGCGTGGCCGTCAGATCCAGTATTCGAGGCGGGCTGCGAGCGTCTGTAGCACGCGGCCGGGCAGCGAGCGCGCAATCCAGGTCTCCCGCGTCAACTCGCTCGCATTCGCGAGATCGTCGAAAGCGTTGCACGTGGTGGTAATAATGACGACACCGAGCAAACCAGACACGAAGGGGCACCCGCGTGCCGTGGAAGACGGCGCCGGCCGTCACCGAACCTTGATAGCGGCGGTTGCAACACTGCTCGAGCCGCCGCGTCGCGAGGACGTGGAGCATTGGCAGTCTAGGCTTAGTCTAGGCTGGATTCTTGCAACGTCCGAGAAGTAGCCTTACGTCAAATCCCCCCGTAGCGGGGCTCCACCTAACGACCTCTGGCGCTCGCAGGCGCTGGCGCTGCCGGAGCTGCGGCCTTCGCCGCGTTCGCGGCCGCGAGCTCGTTGCGCTTAGCGGTGATGTAGGTGCGGATCAACGCGAGGTCCTCCTTCGTCACCCACTGCGACAAGTTCGGCATGCCCTTCGCGCTCAGCGTGCCTTCCAGGACGATCGGCTCGAGCGCGTCGGAGAAGAACAGCTCGGAGCTGCGCAGGTCCGGCAGCACGCCGCCGGCCACACCGCCGATGCCGTGACAAGCCCAGCACCAGCGGTGGTACGTGTAGGTGCCCTGCCTGACGCGCTCGGGATCGAGATCGCCCGCGATCGCCGCGACCTCCCGCTCGATCGCCGCCGCGATCGGGATCTGCGCCGTGCCGCCCAGCTTGAAGACGAGCAGGCGCCCGTCGTTCTGGTTCGAACCCGCGAGCTCGTGGGCGGCCGCTGCAGCATCGCCCCCGGCCAACCCGAACGCGCCGCCCCAGCCCGCCATCACCGCGATGTATTGCTCGTCGTCCAGCTGATAGGTGGACGGGCCGGCCATCACGCCGGTTCCCGCGGCGGTCTCCCAGAGCACCTTGCCGGTCGCGGCGTCGTACGCGGCGAACGTGCCGTGGGCGGTACCTTGAAAGACCAGGCCCCCTGCGGTCGAGAGCGTCCCGCCGTTCCACGGCTCCGGGTACGGCACCTCCCACGCCTTCTCCTGGTTCACGGGATCCCACGCGATCAAGCGACCCGAGACAAGTTCGCGAGGCATCGCGTCGCCGGTCTTCGGATCGGTGCCCGTGTTCCAGGTGCCGGGCCGGTAGATGAACGGCTTGTCGAGCCCGAACGCCCAGGCGATGTCGTTGGCGGGGATGTAGACGAGCCCGGTCTTCGGGTTGAACGACATCGGCTGCCAATTATGGCCGCCGAGCGGCGAAGGCTGCACCGTCTTCGTCTCCTCGCGGTAGTCGAGACCGGGCGCCTCGATCGGCCGCCCGGTCGCCTTGTCGATCCCGGTCGCCCAGTTCACGTCGACGTACTTCTCCGCGGAGATCAGCTCGCCGGTCGCGCGGTCGAGCACGTAGAAAAAGCCGTTCTTCGGCGCCTGCATCAGCACCTTGCGCGGCGCACCGTCGATCGCCAGGTCCGCGAGCATGATGTGCTGCGTCGACGTGTAGTCCCAGGTGTCGCCGGGCGTGGTCTGGTAGTACCAGACCAGCTCGCCGGTATCGGGCCGGAGCGCGAGGATCGACGACAAGTAGAGGTTGTCGCCGCCGCCTGGGCTCCGGACCAGGCGGCTCCAGGGCGAACCGTTGCCAGTGCCGACGTAGAGCAGGTCGAGCTCGGGATCGAACGCGATCGCGTCCCAGACCGTGCCGCCGCCGCCGACCTTGTAGTAGGTGTCGCCTGTCCAGGTCGGCATCGCCTTCTCGAGCGCGGGATTCTCGACCGGCTGCGCGGGATCGCCCGGCACCGTGTAGAAGCGCCACGCGAGCTCGCCGGTCGCTGCGTCGTAAGCGGAGACGTAGCCGCGCACGCCGAGCTCGGCGCCGCCGTTGCCAATAATGACCTTCCCCTTCACGACGCGCGGGGCCATCGTGATCGTGTAGGGCTTGCTCTGGTCGACCGTGACCTTCTCCCAGGCCACGATGCCGGTCTTCGCGTCGAGCGCGACGAGCCGCCCGTCGAGCGTGCCGACGTAGATCCTGCCCTGATAAGCGGCGACCCCGCGGTTCACGACATCGCAGCACGCCTTCTGGCCCGTCTCGCCCGGAACCTTCGGGTCGTAGCGCCAGATCTCCTTGCCGGTGCGCGCGTCGACCGCGTACACCAGCGACCAGGAGCCGGTCGTGTAGATCACGCCATCGACCACGAGCGGCGTCGCCTCGAGGCCGCGCGTGGTGTTGGTGTCGTAAGAGAACGCGAGCCCAAGCTGGGCGACGTTCGTCGCGTTGATCTTGTCGAGCTTCGAGAAGCGCTGCTCGGCGTAGCTGCCGCCGTACGTCAGCCAGCTCTCGGGCTCGCTGGCCGCGTTCAGGAGCCGCGCGTCATCGATGGCGTCGACGCCCCGCGACGGCGCCGCGGCGGCCGCCTCGGGCGCCGCGGCGTCGGCCGGCGGCGCGTCATCGCTTCCGCAGGCGACGAGCGCGAGAACGATGGAGAGCGCAAGGCACGGGAGAATGGAAGGGCGCATTACTCGACGGTGACCTCGATCGTGAGTGGAGTGCTGAAGAGGATCCAGCCCGAGTGCCCGGCGACTCCGCCGCGCAGCATCTTGCCGCGAATCGGATGAGCGTAGGTAGTTTAGGCTTAGTTTAGGCTGGATTCTCGTGACGTATGGACCGGGCGAACGGCTTCTCAGGTGAGCGCGCGTCGCGGTAGGGAGCGCGCGCCGGCGGGGCGGCTGCGGTGGCTGACATCGGGCGCGGGCTCCGCTTTGGGTGAACGCGCACTTCAGGCCGCTCCCGGACCGATTCGCTCGCCAAATCAGTTACTTGGCGACCCGGGGCGGTGCGGGTGGCGTCAGTTAGTTAACGCTTGCTAACTTACACCGACCGCGATGCCCTCCCGACGCAAGCCCCCCGTTCGCCCCGCGCGCATGCCCGCCGACGTGCGGCGCGCCGACATTCTCGCGCTCGCGGCGAAATGCTTCTCGACGCACGGCTTCGTCGGCACCACCACGCGCGACATCGCGCGCGCAGTCGGTATCACCGAGGCCGCGCTCTATCGCTACTTCCCGAGCAAGGAGGCGATCTACACCGCGATCCTCGACGAGCGGCTCGCGGCCGACGATCTCGTCGCGAAGTTCGAAGACGCCGCACGCGCGGGCGACGACATCACGGTGTTCGGCGGCCTCGCGCACGCGCTGCTCGAGATGGTCGAGCGCGACCCGACATTCCTGCGCTTGATGCTCTTCTCCGCGCTCGAAGGCCATCAGCTCGCGCGCCCTTTCCAAGAGAAGCGCGTGCGTCGGCTGCGCGAGTTTCTCACCGGCTACATCGAGCAGCGCTCGAGAGCGGGCGCGTTCCGCGAGCTCGATCCCGTGCTCGCCGCGCGCGCATTCGTCGGAATGGTGATCGACTACCTGACGGTGCGCGAGGTGTACGGCATGCACGCCGAGTACCCCCAGACGAACGCGGAAGTCACGGACAGCTTCGTTTCGATCTTCCTGCGCGGCGTGCGCCGCGAGGAGCGACCTGGCGCGACCCCTTCCCGGCGGCGCGCACCGAGGAGGTTCCAACATGGCTGAAGCAGCGGCGGTCGACGTGGGCTCGAGCGAATCGACCTTCAGCGCGGCACGCGTCGCGCGCGTGGCAGCGTTGCTCGCCTTGTCAGTCGCCGCGCTGGCCTATGGCGCGCACACGCTGCGCGCCATCTGGGGCACCGAGTCGACCGACGACGCGTTCGTGGAGGGGCACCTCGTCTACGTCTCGCCGCGCATCGCCGGGCAGGTGGTGGAGGTGCTCGTCAACGAGAATCAGCAGGTGCGCGCCGGCGAGCCGCTCGTGCGCATCGACGCCGCGGACCACGAGGCGCGGCTCGCGCACGCGAGGGCGAACCTCGCGGTAGCGCACAACTCGCTGGCGCAGACGATCGCCGCGGCGGAAGCGGCGGAAGCCCAAGCGCGCGCCGCACAGGCGCACCTCCAGCACGCGGAGCAGGAGTTGGCGCGCGCGCGCGGCCTGTTCGCGCAGGGCGCCGGCAGCAAGACCACGCTGGATTCCGCGCAGAGCGCGCGCGACGCCGCGGCTGCCGAGCTCCGCGCGGCAGAGCGCCGCGAGGCAGCGGAGCGCGCGATGTCGGGGAGCGCCGCGCCGGTGAAGCAGGCCGAGGCCGCGCTGCGCGAGGCGGAGCTCGCGTTCAGCTACACCACGCTGCTCGCGCCGTTCGACGGCCGCGTCGGCAAGAAGAGCGTCGAGATCGGCGCCACCGTCGCTCCCGGCCAGCCGCTGCTGACGATCGTCACTACACACGGGAACTGGGTGATCGCGAACTTCAAGGAAACGCAGATCGGGGCGATGAAACCCGGGGACCCCGTCGAGATCAGCCTGGATGCGTTCCCGGATCGCGGCTGGCACGGGCACGTCGAGTCGATCTCGCCGGCGACCGGCGCGAAGTACGCACTGCTTCCCCCTGATAACGCAACGGGAAACTTCACGAAGGTGGTGCAGCGCGTGCCGGTGAAGGTGGTACTCGACGCGGTGACGGGCGAGAGCGCGGCAGACGAGGACCCCACCGCATTGCCGGTCGGCCTCTCGGTCGTTGTGCGCGTGCGCCCTCAGTAATAGACGTGTCGGCTCCGGTCAGAGATTCGCGCGCCCTCGCGCGCGCTCGCGGAGACGCGGCGCTCGCGGCGGCGCACTCGAGCAAGCTGAGCTTCCCCGCGCTCGCGCTCGTATTCGGCGTGATGCTCGCGGTGCTGCTCGAGCTGATCGACACGAGCATCGTGAACGTCGCGCTGCCCGCCATGATGTCGAACCTCGGCGCGACGGTGGACGAGGCGAGCTGGATCGTCACGTCGTACATCATCGCCAACGTCACGATCATCCCGATGACGAGCTGGCTCGCGAGCCGCTTCGGCCGCCGCCGCTACCTCACGTTCTCGATCTTGCTGTTCACCGCCGCCTCGTTTCTGTGCGGCTTCTCGACATCGCTTTGGGAGCTGGTGCTATTCCGCGTCTTGCAAGGCATCGGCGGCGGCGCGCTGCTTTCCTCGAGCCAAGCGCTGATGGTCGAGATTTTTCCACCCAACAGGCAGGGCACGGGTCAGGCGATCTTCGGCGTCGGCGCCACGCTCGGTCCGAGCCTCGGCCCGACGCTCGGCGGTTGGATCACCGACGATTTCAGCTGGCCGTGGATCTTCTACGTGAACATCCCGCTCGGCCTGCTCGCCGCGTTCCTGATCTACAACTACCTGCCCACGTATCATCATGCGCGCAAGCCCGCGCGCGTCGACTGGCTCGGGATCACGCTGCTGATCGTCAGCATCGGTACGCTCCAGTACACGATCGAGCGCGGCAACCACCTCGATTGGTTCGCGGATCCGTTGATTCGCGCGACCGCAGCGATCGCGGCCATCTCACTGGTGGGGTTCGTCTGGCACGAGCTCCGAACGCCGGATCCGGTGGTCGATCTGCGCGTACTCCGCAACAGGCCGCTGTTGCTCGGCTGCGTCTACGGTGCGGCTTTCGGCGTCGCGCTGTACGGCTCGATCTTCCTGTTCCCCATCTTCACGCAGGGCGTGCTCGGCTGGACCTCGTGGAAGAGCGGCATCAACGTGCTGCCGTCCACGCTCACGACCGCGTTACTCATGCCGTTTGCCGGCCGTTACGTCATGCGCATCGGGCCGTTCCCGCTGATCAGCGCCGGCATGATCGTGTTCGTGCCCGCGCTCTACGGCATGAGCCAGTGGAGCGTGCAGTCGAGCGGCTGGGAGTTGTTGTGGCCGCAGATCGGCCGCGGCGTGGGCCTCGGCTTGCTGTTTGCGCCGCTCTCGCTCGCCGCGATGCGTTACCTGCCGCCGCAGGACGTGCTCCAGGGCTCGGCGCTCTACAACCTGTTCCGCCAGACCGGCGGCTCGATCGGCATCGCGATCCTCGCGACCCTGCTCGATCACCGCGCGGACGTGCACGTCGCGCACCTCGCGGAGAACGTCTCGTTGCTGAATCCCGTGACGTGGCAGCGCGTGCAGCTGCTGCGCGCGGGGCTCGAAGCACGCGGCCTCGATCCAGCCGCCGCGCTCGACGGCTCCTACAAGCTGATCCAGGGCTTGATCGAACGCGAGGCGACCGTGCTCGCGTTCCGCGACTCCTACTACTTCGTGATCCTCGTGGTCGGCGCGCTGATTCCGTTCTTGTGGCTGTTCCGGAGCAGGGCGTTCGATCTGAAGAATCTCGGTGGGGCACGGCGGCGAGGGCCGTGAACGCTGGAAAGCCGGTAGTCGGAGCGTGACCTATCGCCGCACGCCCTCGATCACCGCGAGGCGCGCCGGCGTGGGCACGATCTTGGTCAGCTCGAAACCCGCCGCCCGGTACAAGGAGCGGAACTCCTCCTCCGAGCGCTGCCGCCCGCCCGACACCACGAGCATGTTGACGTCGTTGGCCGCCGCGCCGCGGCTCTCGAGCGACTGGTCGATGTGCGGCGGATAGACGCCCTCGGCGATCAGCAGCTTCGCGCCGGGCTTCATCGCGCGGTAGCAGTTGCGCAGGATCGCCGTCGCCTGCTCGTCGTTCCAATCGTGGATCACGTGCTTCAGCAGGTACGCGTCGGCGCCAGCGGGCACCTCTCGGAAGAAGTCGCCGGCGACAACCTGGCAGCGCGCGGAGAGCCCCGCCAGGGCGAGCTTTTCGCGCGCCCGCTCGGCCGCACCCGCGCGGTCGAACACGATCCCGCGCAGGCCCGGGTTGGCGCCGAGCAGCCCGATCAGGATCGCGCCGTTGCCGCCGCCGACGTCCATCACCGTGCCGAATTGCGAGAAGTCGTACGCCGCGGCGATCGCGGCGGAAGTCGCCGGCGCAAAGGTCGCCATCGCAGCATCGAAGTTCTTCGTCTCCTCGGGGCTCATGCCCGAGAAGGCGTCGGCGTCGGGCGAGTGCTTGCGGAAAGCCGGCTCCCCGGTGCGCACGCAGTACTCGAGGTCTTTCCAGGAGTCCTGGATGCCGACGCCGGCGAATAGCATCACCGTAGCGCGTGCCGAGCCGGGCACGTCGCTGCGCAGCAGCTCGCCAAGCGGCGTCAGCGCGAAGGCGCCGTGCTCCTCTTCCGTGAAGACGCCGACGCTCGCGAGCAGGCGGAGCACGCGATGCAGCGCAGCGGCGTCGGTCGCCGTCTTCGCAGCGACCTCGGCCACTGTGCGCGCGCCCGCGGCGAGCAGGTCGGCGATGCCGAGCCGCGCCGCGAGATCGAGCGCGCGAGACACGTAGTGTCCGATCGCCATCTGGTAGAGGACGATGCCCGGAGGCAGTTGTGCATCACTCATCTGGATCTCCTGAAGTGAAGTAAATAAGCATGGGAGGTCGGGGAGCGTCTAGTATGCCCGGGGAGAGTACAGGTGCGCCGCCGTTCGGCGTAGAATCGCCGGGCGCGGGGACCCACGTCGAAGCGAAGGAGTGCGTGATGGAATTCATGCTGATCATGCTCAGCGACCGCAACGCGCCGGACGATCCGAGCGTGTACCCCGAAATGGGCGTGTTCGCCGGTGAGCTCGCGGCCTCGGGCAAGCTCCGCGGCGGCTCGCCGCTGCACCCCGAGAAGAAGGGTGCGCGCGTGCGCGCCGGGCGCCGCGGACCGGTGGTCACCGAGGGTCCCTTCAAAGAGACGAAACAGGTGATTGGCGGCTACTTCCTGATCGAGTGCAGGAGCCGCAAGGATGCGATCGCGATCGCAAAGCGCTGTCCGCACACCCGGATCGGCGTCGTCGAGGTGCGCCAGGTGGTCCCGATGGGCTAGTTTGTTCGACTTCGCTCGGCTTCGCCTCGCTGCGCGCCGACCTGCGGTCGGTTTGCTAGTCGAGGCCGAGCGCCTCGCGCAAGAGCGACAGCGAGTCGAGATCCTGCACCGCGGCGTTGGTGCGCGCCATCGCGCGCTTCCCGACCGGGGCGGGCTGCATCCGGCTCCCCGCCGCGGCCGTCGTCGTCGCGGCCACCCACGAGGTGAGCGCGAAGCGGCGGTAGTCCCGCCATGTCTCGTCGAACGCGGGAGCACCCGCGCCGGCGGCGGCCAGGGCCGTCCGGTAGCGCTCCAGCAGGTCGCGCTCTTCCTTGCGGCGCAGCTCGACCGGAATCGAGTTGCAGAGGAAGTAAGCGACGTCGCGCAGGCCCGGTGCGTGCGCGGTGCAGGCCCAGTCGAGGAACCCCGGCCGCGATCCGTCGCGGAACAGGTTTCCGAGGTGGCAGTCGCCATGGATCAGCGTGTGGGGCCCGCGGTCGAGCCAGTCATTGAACGCCTCCATGTGCGCGACGTAGATCTCTCCGATCGCAGCGAACTCGGGCGGCGACACGTCGCGGAACGCGTCGAGGCCGGCCTGCACGAGCATGCGCCCCCAGTCGTTGCGCATCGTGCCCTCGACCCACGGAAACGCGCGCGCGAAGCGCGACCAGTCCGCGAAGTGAGCGTGCAGACGCGCGAGCTCGTCGATCAGCGCGCGCGTGAAGTCGAGGATCGCGGGATCGTCCGCGAGCGGGAAGTCGCAGCCGGTGGCCGCGAGATCCTCGAGCAGCATCAGATACTGGGACGCGTCGTCGCCCCAGCCCGACCACAGCGCCGCGGGCACGCGCACCGGCACGGCCTGCGCCAGGCCGGCGTAGAAACGCGCCTCGCGGCGACCCATGTCGGTGGCATCGACCATCCGGCGCTGGGTGGCGTCGCTCGGCGGCAGCTTCACGAACACCCGCTCCGGTAGCTCGGCACCGCCCGCCCACGCCACCTGGAGCACCGCGCGGCCGGTCGTGCCACTGTGCGCTCCGACGATCTCGACCGCCTCCGCCCGCGCGCCGCCGCGCGCGGCTCCGAGCGCGCCGGACAGCCAGTCTCGGGTGATCGCCTCGGGGTTCGCCGGAATGGGGGTGGGCATCCGCGCGCCCTACTATAGAGCCCGCCGCGCCCGCTGCGGCCCGACTGCATATTCCCTGCCGTTCGACCGATACCTCCAGACGGCTTCCGTGCACTGACCCTCTGCCCACCCCATGGAGAGCACCCCGATGGAGCGACCTGCACTGCATCGAATGCCGGAGGCGACGCCGCCCGACGGGGCGATCCCGCAGCCGCTCGCCCCGGACACCGTCGAGGAGACCGGGCTCGATCCCCAGTTCCTGCTCCGCTTCGTGCTGAAGTCGGCCTACGTGACCAATCTGGAGACGGCCCCGGCGATCGCCGAGTACGTGAAGCTTCCGGAGCTCGTCGTGCACGAGATCCTCGAGTCGGCGAAGGAGAAGCGCCTGGTCGAGGTGCTCGGTCTCGCCGACTCGCGGCGCTCGATCTATCGCTACGCGCTGACCAGCATCGGCCGCGATTGGGCGGTCGAGGCGCTCGCGCAGTGTCAGTACGCCGGCCCCGCGCCGGTGCCGATCGACGCCTATCGCGCGCAGGTGGCGGCCCAGACGATCACGCGCGACCAGATCACGCCCGACGCGATGGCCCGCGCTTTCGCGCACCTCGTGCTTCCGATGGGGACGATCGAGCGCCTGGGCCCGGCCGCGAACTCCGCCAAGGCAATCCTGCTCTACGGCGACCCCGGCAACGGCAAGACCTCGATCGCGATGGCGATCGGCAGGGCCTTCGACCAGTCGATCTACCTGCCCTACTGCATCGAGGCCGACGGTCAGATCATCCGCTTGTTCGACCCGAGCGTGCACATGCTGGACGACTCGGACCCGGGCGCGGGGCCCCACGGGCGCGAGCAGGACCCGCGCTGGCTGCGCTGCCACCGGCCCGTCGTCGTGACCGGCGGCGAGCTCACGATCGAGATGCTCGACCTCAGCTTCGACCCGATTTCGAAGTTCTACGAGGCGCCCGCCCACATGAAGGCCACCGGCGGCGTATTCATCGCCGACGACCTCGGTCGCCAGCGCGTGCAGGCGCTGGATCTGATCAACCGCTGGATCCTGCCGCTCGAGCGCAGGATCGACTTCCTGACCCTCCACACCGGCAAGAAGATCGAGCTGCCGTTCGATCAGCTCGTCGTGTTCTCGACCAACTCGCCGCCGCAGGGGCTGATCGACGCCGCCGGAATGCGGCGCATCCCGTACACGTTCCACGTGCCGGTGCCGACGGCGACGCAGTACGCGGCGATCCTGCGCCAGGTGTGCGAGGAGCAGGGGCTGGCGATGCCCGGCGAGGTGGTGTCCTACCTGCTCGACGACTTCTACCCGCAGACCGGCGTGCCGATCTCGTCGGCCCACCCGAAGTTCGTGGTCGACCACGTGATCGAGCGCTGCCGCTTCCAGGGGATCCCGCCGCAGCTGACGCTCGAGCTCGTCCACGACGCCGTCGAGAACCTGGTCGTCGACGGCGAGCCGCCGCCGGTACCGCGTCGCCCCGAGCCGCTCGCCTAGGATCACGCCCCGGCATACAGTATTGCGCCGCGAACGGGCGCAAGGCTGGAGAGGGCATGACCAAGGAAGAGCTCGAGAAGCGGTTCCCCGACTTCGTCGCTCAGGCATTCGGCCCGCCGGAAGCGGGCCTCGACGCGGTGAACGAGCCGATGATCCGCCACTGGTGCGAGACGATGGGCGACGCGAACCCGATCTACCTCGACCCGGCGGCCGCGAAGGCATCGCGCCACGGCGCGCTCGTCGCGCCGCCGGCGATGATGCAGGCGTGGACGATGGCGGGCTTCCCGATGTCCGCCGGCTACGACGCGCCGCGCGATAAGCAGCAGGAGCTGCACCAGCTGTTCAACGAAGCTGGCTACACGGGAGTGGTAGCAACCGACTGCCGCCAGGAATACGCGCGCTATCTCGTGCCCGGCGACGTCGTCACGGCACACGCCGCGATCGAGTCGATCTCCGAGGAGAAGGCCACCGCGCTCGGCATCGGCTACTTCGTCGAGACGCGGACCCGCTTCACCGATCAGGATGGCGGCGAAGTCGGCTCGATGGTGTTCCGCGTGCTGAAGTTCAAGCCCGCGCAGCAGCCACGAGCGAATGCGCCGGCCGACGCCGCAGCCCGGAAGCCCGGGCGCATCCGCGCGCCGCGCTCGTTCGACAACGGCTGGTGGTGGGAGGGCGTCGACGCCGGACACCTGTTGATCCAGAAATGCAAGGGATGCGGCGCGCTGCGCCACCCGCCGCGGCCGATGTGTCACGCGTGCCTCTCCACCGAGTGGGAGGGTGTTCCGTCGCGCGGCCAGGGCACGGTGAACAGCTGGGTGGTGCTCCATCACCCGCCGATCCCGGGTTACGAGCTGCCGCTGGCGATCGCCGTGATCGACCTCGAGGAGGGCACCCGGATCGTCGCGAACCTCGTCGACTGCCCGACGGGCGAGATCCAGATCGACATGCCCGTCGAGTGCTCGATCGAAGAGGTCGAGCCGGGCTACAAGCTTCCGGTGTTCCGGCGCGTTCGTTAGCTAGTTCTAGGAGCCGACGATGACACTGCACAGCATTCGCTTCGCGGAGGTGAAGGTCGGTGACGAGCTGCCCGGCCTCGACATCCCGCTCACGACCAGCCTGATCGTCAGCACCGCGCTCGCCTGCCGCGACTTCACGCCGGTGCACCACGACAAGGCGGCGGCAGAGAGCGCGGGTGTCGACGACGTGTTCATGAACATCCTGACCACCAACGGTCTCGTCGGCCGCTTCGTGACCGACTGGGCGGGGTTCGACGCGCGGGTCACGCGCGTCGCGATCCGCCTCGGCACGCCGAACCTGCCCGGCGACACGATGAAGCTCTCCGGCACCGTCCAGGCGGTGGACGCCGCCGCGAGCACCGTCGTGGTCGACGTGAAGGGCGCCAACGCCTGGGGCAACCACGTCACCGGCACCGTCGTCGTAGAACTGCCGAAGGGGGATTGAGGTGCCCACCACACTTCGCGACGAGGCCGCGATCGCCGGCATCGGCGAGACCGAGTACTCGAAGAACTCCGGACGCTCGGAGCTGCAGCTCGGATGCGAGGCCCTGCGCGCCGCGATCTCGGACTGCGGCATCGACCCGAAGCAGATCGACGGCATGTCCTCCTTCACGATGGACAGCACCGACGAAATCGAGCTGGCACGTGCGCTCGGGGTCGGCGAGCTGCGCTTCATCAGCAAGGCGCACCACGGCGGCGGCGCGGCGACCGCCACGCTGCACCAGGCCGCGATGGCGGTGGCCACCGGCGCGGCCAACTACGTCGTCTGCTACCGCACGCTGAACGGGCGCTCGGGACACCGCTTCAGCATGGGCGTCTCGGGCGATCTGATCACCAGCGACACGATCCACTACAGCTGGTACATGCCGTCGGGGCTGCTCACGCCGGCCTCGTGGGTGGCGATGTTCCACCGCCGCTACATGCACAAGTTCGGCACCACCGCGGAGCAGCTCGGCCACGTCGCGATCTCGATCCGGGATTTCGCGGTGACGAATCCGCGCGCGTTCTTCTATCGCCGGCCGCTCTCGATGGACGAGTATCTGGCCGCGAAGTGGATCGTGGAGCCGTTCCGCCTCTACGACTGCTGCCAAGAGAGCGACGGCGCCGCGTGCTGCATCGTGACGACGCCCGAGCGCGCGAGAGACCTGAAGCAGAAGCCCGCGATCATCCACGGCGTCGCCCAGGGTTCGGGCCAGGACCAGGAGGCGATGACCAGCTTCTACCGCAGCGACATCGGCGCGATCCCCGAGATGGACCTCGTGGCCCGGCAGTGCTGGGAAATCTCCGGCCTGGCTCCCGACGACGTCGACGCGGCGATCATCTACGACGCATTCACCGCGATCGTGCTGTGGCAGCTCGAGTCGTTCGGCTTCTGCAAGCCGGGCGAGGCGCAGGAGTTCGTGGCGTCCGGCGGGATCGCGCGCGGCGGGCGGCTGCCCACCAACACCAACGGCGGTCAGCTCTCCGAGGCGTACATCCACGGCATGAACGGCGTGAACGAGGGCGTGCGGCTGGTGCGCGGCGCGTCCGTCAACCAGCCGGACAAGGCCGTGAACAACGTGCTCGTCACGTCGGGCGTCGGCGTACCGACGAGTGCTTTGATCATCGGCAGGATGGACTGATCCGTTCGGGCTCTTCGCCACCAAGCAGGTGATGTGGGCGAACCTCGACATCCCGAATCTGGAAGCCGCGATCCAGCTCGAGAACCGCAACCAGATCATGGCTGGCGCGTCGGGCGAGACCGAGGAGGCCGCCCGCGCGTTCTTCGAGAAGCGCAAGCCGCGCTGGAGCGAGGGTGGCTAGCGCCGTCGGCCGGCGACGTCTAACGTCGGCGGCGGCGCGAAGCTGCCGTGGAGCCCCGGATGAGCCCGATCCAGACCGAGAGTCGCAAAGCGCTTCGCGAGCTGCTCGACCTGCTCCAGGAGGTCGACGAGCGCTGGGCCGGTCCAGAGTGGAACTTGCACAGCGAGGCGGACGTCGCGAACGCACACCGGGCGCTCTTGCACATGCTCGAGGGCGGCCTCCTCACCTACTTCGAGACCGATCCCACCCGGCCGCGCTTCCAGCGCATCGTGTCGGCCACGCGCAAGATCACCGGCGACAACGCGGACGCGATCTACTTCGACGCGCCGGTCAGCCCGGACCACTGCTACGTGGTGCGCGGTCGGATCGACGGCGCGGTCTACGTCTCGTTCACAGTCGAGTGCGACACGGCAGACGGCGACATGGCGACGCGCACCGCCGGCGTGCTCAACGACACCCAGTTCGATGTGGACGCCGAGGGCCGTTTCGAGATCCGCTTCGGCGGGGTGCCGGCGAAGCGCAGCTGGCTGGCGCTCGCGCCGGGGGCTACGCGCATCACGACACGGCACTACTACGAGAACGAGCGCAGCGCCGCCGCGGATCCCACCCGGAACGCCGCGCTCGAGATCGACGTGCAGGAGCCGACGCCGGTGCCGCCGACGCCCAGCGACGCGTCCGTGGCCCGCGGCATCCGCCGGGTCGCGCGCTTCGTGCGCAGCCGAAGCCTCGGCCAGCCGCCGATGGGCAACCGCCCGCAGCCGCCGTTCGTGTCGAGCGTACCCAATCAGTTCCCGAAACCGGTACCGCCCGGAGACTTCGGGCTGGCGGCGTTCGACGCGGCGTACTCGATGGCGCCGTACGTGATCGGCCCCGACGACGCGCTCGTGATGACGGGTCGCTGGCCCACCTGCCGCTGCGCCAACGTCTCGCTGTGGAACCGGCACATGCAGACCTACGACTACGCGAACCGCACGGTCTCGCGCAACCGCGCGCAGACGACCTTCGAGCGCGACGGCAGCTTTCGGATGATCCTCGCCCATAGCGACCCGGGGCTGCCGAACTGGATCGACACCGAGGGCCGCCCGTTCGGCCTGGTGTTCTGGCGCTTCATGCTGCCCGAGGGCGAGATCGAGACGCCGCGCGCCGAAGTGGTGCCGCTCGCGAAGCTCGCGGCGCGCTGAAACGAGCGCCCGTCAGCGCCGCAACCGGCGCGCCAGCACGCCGAGCACCTCGTCCAGGTTGCGGCGCGAGGGCTCTGCCGACGGCAGCAACGCCGACCCGTGGAAGGTGCCCGGATAGGAGTGCAGCTCCACCGAGACGCCGGCTTGGAGCATTCGCAGCGCGTACAAGATGCCCTCGTCGCGCAACGGGTCGAACTCCATCGTCGATACGTACGCGGGCGGCAGACCCGAGAGATCCTTCGCGCGCGCCGGCGCCGCGTACGGCGAGACCTCTCCGGCGTGGTCAGGGCCGAGGTAGTGGCGCCAGCTCCACACCGCGTTCGGTCGGTTCCACAGCGGCGTGTCGGTGAACGCCAGCATCGACGGCGTGTCGAGGCGGTCGTCGAGCTCGGGGATCTCGAGCAGC
>Ga0184637_10000051_pt1 | contig 70182 bp, 70 predicted proteins | sample PLM3_127_b2_FD_133143 | JGI IMG/M metagenome (GOLD analysis project Ga0184637, IMG submission 133143) | Groundwater sediment microbial communities from an aquifer in East River, Colorado, USA - PLM3_127_b2 | ecosystem: Environmental > Terrestrial > Soil > Riparian zone | place: USA: East River...
ATGAAAAAGGCCCATCTGCGGCGAAGGCTTTCCTCGGAGGGGGCCTCGACGGCCCCCTTCCGAACCTCCCCCAAGATTGCGCCGGCGAAGCCGGCGCTCGACTCGCCGCCTTGCATCTGGACCCTTTTGATCAGCCTGCACTCGGAACGGTTTTTCAGCAGCCTGCTGAGCGGCCGGCGAAGCGAGCGCGCCACTCGGAGCCGATGAAATTCACGGTCCTCTTATGGTAGGACAGCCTTCGCGGTTTTGCAACGGGCGGAGATCGTCGGCAAGGCCCGAGGGCGTTCCAATAGGTATCGTCAGTCAAGACGACGAATCCCCGATGCGCCGGGTGATCCTCGGCTTGCCTTTTTGATCAGCCGGTGCTAGCATCGCGCCCGACTTGTCGCGAAGAGGATGATACTCATTGAGCAAGCGCTCCGCGGGGCGGTCTTCACAGCGGATTTCGAAATTCGAGACCAGGAGAAGCCGCGTCATGACCAACGCTTGGGACGTTCACACCCACCCGCCTACCGAAGGATACATCATCGGGGCCCACGGGCCATACCTTGACGAGCTGAGGCGCCACTGGCGCGATCCAATCGAACCTCGGCCCATCGAGGCCATGGTGGAGGAGTATCAGGCGCTGGGCTCGAAGGCAATCCTTTCGGCCTGGGACGCAGAGACGACGACCGGGCTGCCGGCCGTCCCCAACGACGAGATCGCGCGGATCGTTTCGCGATTCCCCGATACTTTCGTGGGCTGGGCTCATGTGGATCCGTGGAAGGGGAAGCTCGCCGTGCGAGAGCTTCGTCGCGCCGTGAAGGAGTTGGGGCTTCGGGGCGTCGGGGAGTTCCATCCCATCATGCAGGCGTTCGAGCCGAGCGATCCGCGCTTCGACGAGCTATGGCAGACGTGCGTGGAGCTTGGGGTCCCCGTCTCGTTCCATACCGGGACCACCGGCTCGGGGGCGGGCATGGCCGGTGGCGCGGGCATGCGTCTCTATTACTCCCATCCCAGGCATCTCGACGAACTGGCCGCGCGGTTTCCGACGTTGACCATTATTGGGTGCCACCCATCGTTCCCGTGGCAGGACGACATGCTCGCCATCGCCGTGCACAAGAAGAATGTTCTGCTTGATCTCTCGGGCTGGTCCCCGAGGCGCTTTTCGCCCAGCTTGATCGCCCACATCAATGGGCCATTGGCCGATAAGGTCATGTTTGGCACGGATTACCCGTGGCTCAGGCCGAAGCTGTGGCTCGACGCGTTTGCGGAGTTGTCGATCAAGGAGGACGTCCGGCCCAAGGTGCTCCGTGAGAATGCGGTCCGGTGGCTCGGCCTTGGCTAGGGTGCGCGCGACGATGAAACATCAGGCGCGCGTAATGATCAACCCAGGTGGGGGGGTCCAGGGGGAGGAGTGGGTGGGACTCCCCCCCTGGCAATCGATCAACCCAGGTGGGGGGGCGAGGGGGAGGAGTGGTGGGGACTCCCCCCCTGCCGGATAACTTGAAGCTTCGCCCGGAATGGGTGGTGGTGGCCGCGTGCTTCTTCGTGGTGTTCGGAGTCTGGAACTCCCATGCGGCGTTCGGCGTCTTCCTGCCGGTGCTCTCTCAGGAGTTCGGGTGGAGCCGCGGCGCCATCTCCGTGGCCGCGTCAATTCAACTGATCGTGGGCGGCATCATCGCCTTTGCCATCGGCGGCCTCAGCGACCGCTACGGCCCCCGGTGGATCCTCGTCATGAGTGCCTTCTTCGGGGGCGCGGTTTTTCTGCTGACGTCCGGCGTCAGCGCCCTGTGGCACTTCTACCTGCTGCAGGGACTCCTCCTCGGGGTGAGCATCTCGAGCATCTACCTCGTGCCGACCACGACGGTCTCCCGCTGGTTCACCGAACGGCGGGGGTTCGCCCTGGGCCTCCTCCTGGCCGGTCTCCATCTGGCGTTCATCACCGGACCGCCGTTGGCGGCTCTCTTGATCAACCGCGTTGGCTGGCGAGCCACGTACGTGATCCTCGCAGGCCTGACGTGGGCCATCGCCCTCCCCGCGAGCTGGGTCACGCGATTTCCGCCTGGGGCGGGGGATTCTCGGCTGGCGGGCAGTGGCCCGTCCCGGCCGATCCCCGGGGATGGGGCTCGAGGCACGACTCCGGAAGGCGCCACCTTTCGGGAGGCCTTGGTGGATCGCCGCTTGTGGCATCTGGTGCTGGCATGGCTCCTCCTCGGCTTCGCGTGGATGATGATGGCGGTCCATCTCGTGTCTTACGTCAAAGACCGCGGAGTGACCCTGGAGCGCGCCTCTCTGGCCTTGACCATCTTCGGCATCGGCGCCATCGCTGGCCGACTGCTCTTCGGGGTGGCGGCCGACACGCTCGGCACGAAACCCACGTTCCGGATCTGCCAGCTCCTGCAAATCATCACGCTTGCGTGGCTCCTGACTGGCCCGCCACTCTGGGGTCTATATCTCCTGATGCTCTTCTTGGGGATGGGGAGTGCCGGCAGCGACACGGCCGTCGTGAAAGCGGCGGTGGAGGTCTTTGGGGTGCGGGCGATCGGGGCCACGATGGGGATTCTGAGTCTGGGGTGGCGCTGCGGGGCCGCTCTGGGACCGGCGGTCGCGGGCTTCATGTATGACGTCACAGGATCCTATCTCGTGGCCTTCGGCCTGGCGGCGGGGGGGTTGGTCGTAAGCTTCGCATTCTTCACCCTCGGAACGCCCTCTCTCCACCACCAAGTTGACCGGCGGCCGTCTTGATAAGGACGAAACCAATGCGTAAAAGGTAGGCGACGCTCGAAGAGCTTGCCTATTGTCTGGGCAGGCCGTCCGCTGGTGCCTCGGCTCCCGCCAAGGACGTTCAATAGTTTCGAGCATTTAATGGTTTTGTTCACCTTCCTCCAATGGGCACAGCCATTGCTTAAGTTCCGCCTGGGAGGGTTTGCTTATGAAAAAAGTCGAAGCGATCATCAAGCCGTTCAAGCTCGACGAAGTGCGGGACGCCTTGACGGGAGTCGGGATCGTGGGGATGACAGTCTCCGAAGTCCGCGGGTTTGGCCGCCAGAAGGGGCACACCGAGCTTTACCGGGGGGCCGATTACACGGTGGACTTCCTCCCAAAGATCAAAGTGGAGGTGGTGGTACCCGACAGCCTGACGGATAAGGTCGTAGAGGTTCTTGTGGGGGCCGCAAAGACCGGGAATATCGGCGACGGGAAGATCTTCATCACCCCGGTCCTCTTGGCAGTTCGAATCCGAACGGGGGAGCGCGACGGGGCGGCTCTCTAGGAGGAGCACTGTGGCTCATCGAATCGGGTTCTTCGTCTTGACAACACTGGCTTCGATCATCGTCGTGGCGGGGTCCGGGCAGATCGCTTTTGGCCAGCAGGCCCCACCGGCGGCTCAGGCCCCCGCGCCGACTCCGGCCGCACCCGCCGCTCCGGCGCCACCCCCCAAGATCGACTCCGGCGATACCGCCTGGCTTCTGACCTCCTCCGCCCTGGTGCTCCTGATGACGGCTCCGGGCCTGGCCCTCTTCTACGGTGGAATGGTGCGCCGGAAGAACGTTCTCGGGACCCTCATGCAGAGCTTTATCATCTTGGCCCTAATTTCAATCCAGTGGGTCCTTTGGGGATACTCGATCGCTTTCGGGCCCGACCGAGGCGGGATCATCGGAGGGCTCGACTGGGTGGGGCTCAACAATGTGGGGCTCACCCCCAACGCCGACTATGGCGCCACGGTCCCCCACCAGGCCTTCATGGTCTTTCAGCTCATGTTCGCGGTCATTACCCCGGCGCTGATCACCGGGGCGTTTGCCGAGCGGATGAAGTTCTCGACGTTTCTGGTCTTTATCATCTGCTGGGCGACGCTGATCTATGACCCACTGGCGCACTGGGTCTGGGGGGTGGGTGGGTGGCTCCGAAATCTTGGGGCGCTCGACTTCGCCGGCGGGACCGTGGTCCATATCAGTTCGGGCGTGTCGGCCCTCGCCGCGGCGCTCGTCATGGGCAAGCGCCGGGGATACGGGCACGAGCCCATGCCCCCCCACAACCTGCCGTTCACAGTGCTGGGGGCCTCGCTCCTCTGGTTCGGCTGGTTCGGCTTCAATGCCGGGAGCGCGATCTCGGCCGGCGGCCTCGCCACGAGCGCCTTCGTCGTGACCAACACGGCCACGGCGGCTGCGGCCCTGGCCTGGATGTTCACCGAGTGGATGGTCAGGGGGAAACCTACTGTTCTGGGCGCTGCGTCGGGAGCGGTCGCGGGCCTGGTGGCGATCACGCCGGCCTCGGGCTATGTCGGGCCGCTGTCCTCCATCCTGATCGGGATCGGGGGCGGTGTCCTCTGCTTCACCGCGTGCAACATCAAAGGGAGGCTGGGATACGATGACTCGCTCGATGTGGTCGGCGTGCACGGAATCGGGGGGACCTGGGGGGCGTTGGCCACGGGGCTCTTCGCCTCCAAGGCCATCAATGACGCCGGGGCCGATGGCTTCTTCTTCGGCAATCCCGGCCAGCTCAAAGCACAGATCATTGCCATCGTGGCCACCTGGGTCCTTGCCTTTGTCGGGACCTGGATCATCCTGAAGGTCCTGGACGCCGTCATGGGGCTCAGGGTCCCGGAGGAAGACGAGTTCGCCGGCCTCGATCTCTCCCAGCACTCCGAGACGGCGTACACTCCCTGAGGGGAAGCGGGGCGCGCGAGTCTCGGCTTTTGGGCTTGATTTTCGTTGGGGGTTCCCGTATGGTGAAGGGCGATTTTCACCCGCCCGGGACCCCACTGACCTACGCGAGAGGAGGAGAGTGTTCATGACCCCGAAGGACGTGATCAAACTGGCCAAGGAAAAAGGGGCGAAGATTGTTGACCTCCGATTCATTGACGTGCCGGGTCTGTGGCAGCACTTTTCGATCCCGGTCGGAGAGCTGACGGAAGAGCTCTTCGCCGAGGGGATCGGCTTCGACGGCTCCTCGATCCGCGGCTTCCAGACCATTGACGAGTCCGACATGCTCCTGATGCTGGACCCCTCGACCGTGGCGATGGACCCCTTCACCGCCGTGCCGACCCTCGTGCTGATTTGTAACGTCAAGGACCCCGTGACGGGGAAGCCCTACACGCGCGATCCCCGGTACATCGCCCAGAAGGCCGAGGCCCACGTCAAGAAATTAGGCGTGGCCGATACCGTGTATATCGGTCCCGAGCTCGAGTTTTTCTTCTTCGACGAGATCCGCTTCGACCAGACGTACAACCACGGCTTTTACTACATCGATTCGGAAGCCGGGTTCTGGAACTCGGGGAAGGCGGGGACGCCGGAGCGCCCCAACCTCGGCTACAAACCCCGCTACAAGCAGGGCTACTTCCCCGTTCCGCCGATGGACAAGTTTCAGGACATCCGCTCCGATATGGTCCTGGCCCTCGAGTCGGTGGGGGTGAAGATCGAGGTGCATCACCACGAGGTCGCCACCGCGGGTCAGACCGAGGTGGACATGCGTTACAATACGCTGACCAGGATGGCCGACAACGTGATGTGGTACAAGTACTGCGCAAAAAACACGGCGCGCAAGCACGGGAAGACGGCCACCTTCATGCCGAAGCCCCTCTTCCAGGACAATGGCTCCGGGATGCATACGCACCAGTCGCTCTGGAAGAACGGGAAGAACCTCTTCTACGAGCGGGGCGGCTACGCCGACATCTCGAAGATGTGTCTGTATTACATCGGAGGGATCTTGAAGCACGCCACGGCGCTCTGCGCGATTATTGCCCCGACGACCAACTCCTATCGTCGATTGGTCCCGGGCTACGAGGCCCCCATCAACCTCGTCTACAGCCAGCGGAACCGCTCGGCGTGCATCCGGATCCCGATGTACTCTCGGTCGGAGAAGGCCAAGCGCATTGAGTTCAGGACGCCAGACCCGTCCTGTAACCCCTACCTCTCGTTCGCCGCCTGCGTGATGGCGGGGCTGGATGGGGTCGCGAACAAGACCGATCCGGGGAAGCCGATCGACAAGGACCTTTACGAGCTGTCGGAGGCGGAAGCCAAGAAGGTGAAGCAATTGCCCGGCTCGCTTGACGTCGTGCTGGATGCCCTCGAGAAGGATCACGACTTCCTCATGAAAGGCGACGTCTTCACCAAGGACATGATCGAGACCTGGATTGACTACAAGCGCAAGAATGAGGTGGACGCCATCCGGCTCCGCCCGCATCCCTGGGAGTTTGCCCTCTACTTCGACATCTGAGCTTCTTTGGTCGCGAGGAAGAAGGCCCCTGGAGGAAAGCCGGGGGCCTTCGTTGCTTTGACCGTAGGCCGCGCATTTTTTCTCTGGCATGATGGAACCAAGTCTTGTATTTTGGTTCACCGGTGAGCCAAATGGGTAAGGTGTCCGTGGACGACCGCCCCGAGAAGTTCCTCGACCGATATGATCCGCTCAAAGACCCGATGGTCCAGATTCTCAGGCCGGACGGGACGTGCAATGAGAGCCTCCGTCCTGAGATTGGGGGTGAGGACCTCCGTCGGCTCTACCGCTTCATGGTCCTGGCCAGGCTGATGGACCGAAAAGCGGTCTCCCTCCAGCGGCAGGGGCGGTTTGGGACCTACCCGCCGCTCGAGGGCCAGGAGGCCGCGCAGGTGGGGAGCGCGCATGCCCTGACGCGGCACGATTGGATGACCGTGTCGTATCGGGAAGCCGCCGCCATGATGATGCATGGGATCCCCTTGGCCCTCCTCTTCACGTATTGGGCAGGACGGGAAGAGGGGAACCACATCCCGGAGGATGTTCGGTGCCTGCCGTTCCAGGTCGTCGTCGGCTCCCAGCCCCTCCACGCCGTGGGTCTGGCCTGGGCCGCCAAGGTCCGGCGGGAACCCTTAGTGGCGATCACGTATTTTGGGGATGGCGCGACGTCTCAAGGGGATATCCACGAGGCCATGAACTTCGCGTCAGTCTTCAAGATCCCGTGCATCTTTTTTTGCCAGAATAACCATTACGCGATCTCTCTCCACCGCAGCCGGCAGTACGCCGCCCCCACGCTCGCGATTCGCGCTCTGGGCTACGGGATGCCCGGGATTCAGGTGGATGGCAATGACCTGTTTGCCGTGTACGCCGTGACCAAGGAAGCTACCGACCGGGCCCGCGCGGGCGGGGGGCCGTGCTTGATCGAAGCTGTGACCTATCGGATCGGCGCTCACACCACTGCTGACGACCCGACGCGCTACCGCGATGCGAGAGAAGTGGAGGAGTGGCGGCAGCGGGACCCGATAGATCGGGTCCGCCGCCACCTCATGGCCAGAGGGCTCTGGAGTGAGGCCGAGGAGAAACGGCAGGAAGAGGAGCTGAGCGCCGAGATCGAGGCGGCCGTGGATGTGGTCGAGCAACTGCCGCCCCAAGATCCGGATAACATCTTCCGCTACGTGTTCGCCGAGATGACGCCACAGCTCCGAGAGCAGCAGGCCGCACTCCGCGAGGCCCTCAGGCGGGAGAGGCGCTAAACCATGGAAAAGCGGAACATGGTCGAGGCCTTGAATCTGGCGCTCAGGCAGGAGATGGCGCGCGACGAGCGGGTGATGGTGCTGGGCGAAGACGTGGGGAAGGGGGGGGGGGTCTTCCGGGTGACGGATGGCTTGCAGAAAGAATTCGGTCCTGAGCGGGTCGTCGACACGCCCCTCGCCGAGTCCGGGATCGTGGGGACGGCCTTTGGACTGGCCCTCGGCGGGATGATCCCGGTCGCGGAGATCCAGTTTTCCGGCTTCCTCCCCGCGGCGCTGGACCAGATCATCAATAATGTGGCACGCATCCGATGTCGGTCCCGAGGGCGCTACAGTTGTCCCCTGGTGATCCGCATGCCGTCCAGTGGCGGGATTCACGCCCCGGAGCATCACTCCGAGAGTCCCGAGGCCATCCTGGCTCACATTCCCGGGATCAAGGTGGTCATGCCCTCCACCCCGTACGATGCCAAGGGCCTTCTGGTCTCCGCCATCCGTGACCCGGACCCCGTGCTCTTCCTGGAACCCACGCGGAGCTACCGCGCCATCGTGGAGGAGGTCCCCGATGAGGAATACGCGATCCCGCTCGGCGCCGCGCGCATCCTCCGGGAAGGGGAGCAGGTGACTGTGATCACCTGGGGGGCGATGATCCGTGAGACGGTCTCGGCGGTGGAACAGCTCGTGAGCGAGGGGTTCAGCATCGAGCTGATTGATCTCCGTTCCTTCGTCCCCTTCGACGCCGAGACAGTCCTCGCCTCCGTGGAGAAGACCGGGCGGGTGGTGATCGTCCACGAGGCGCCCAGGACAGGGGGCTTTGCGGCGGAGATCATCGCCCAAATCAACGAACGGGCCCTCACCTCTCTCCTGGCGCCGGCGGTTCGAGTGACGGGCTTCGACACCGCGATGCCGCACTTCAAGATGGAGCATTTCTACATTCCGAGCGCCGAGCGGATTCGCCAGGGGATTCTCCAGGCCCTCCACGACTAACGCAGGCCGATGAAAAAGGCCCGTCTGCGGCGTTGGCTTCGTCGCTCGTCGTTGCAACGTATGACCGAATACGCCTCACTCCTTGCTCCTCGCCGCCTTGCATCCGAGCCTTTTTGCTCGGCCTGCAGGGGCACACGACATGGCAGTTGAATTCAGGTTTCCGGATGTCGGCGAAGGCATCGTCGAGGGAGAAGTTCGCCGCTGGCTGGTCAAGGAAGGCGATCGGGTGAAGGCCGATCAGCCGCTCGTCGAGGTCGAGACGGACAAGGCGCTGGTGGAGCTGCCCGCGCCGAAGGCCGGGACCGTGCTCAGGATCTGCGCCCGCGAGGGGGAGATCATCAAGGTCGGGCAGGTCGTGGTCGTGATCGGCGACCCCGGCGAGCTCCCCACCGAACCGGAGCCACCGCAAGAATCCGTGACGGTTGTCGGAACCCTCGAGGAGACGCCCCAGGAGCTTCCGATCGCCCGCGAGTCCATTCCGCCCCCGAGCTCAGGCGAAGAGAAGGTGCGAGCCATCCCCTCGGTCCGCAAGCTGGCCCAGGAGCTGGGGCTGGACCTCACCGAGGTCACGGGGAGTGGCGGGGATGGCCGGATCCTCCGCGAGGATGTGCTTCGCGCCGCGGAGGCGCAGCGCGCCCGTCCGCCGGTGCCGCCCGTCGTCGCGGAAAAGGAGCCATCGCCCGGACCATCGGAGCTTCTCCCAAGCCCGGCGCCCGTCGCGGAGGCCGACGAGCCGGTGGAGCGTCTGGCCTTGACCCGGCTTCGCCGGACAATCGCGGAGGCGATGGCCAAATCCAAGTCCACCGCGCCTCACGTGACCACCCACGACGAAGTATGGGTGAGCCGACTCATGGAGATCCTTCGACAGGAGCGGGCTCGAGTCGAGGCTCCGGGGGTCCACCTCACGCTTCTCCCCTTTCTGATCAAGGCGGTCATCGCGGGGCTCCGAGCCGAACCGTTCCTCAATGCTGAACTGGACATGGAGGCCGGCTTCGCGAAGCTGAAGAAGTACTACCACATCGGGATCGCGACCGACACGCCGGAAGGGCTGATGGTTCCCGTCATCCGACATGCCGATCGGAAGGGCGTTATCGAGCTGGCCCGCGAGATCACGGAGCTCAGCGAGAAGGCTCGCAATCGCACGGCCACTCTCAATGAGCTGCGGGGGAGCACGTTTACGATCACGAACTACGGTGCCCTGGGCGGCATCTTCGGGACCCCCATCATCAACCCACCCGAAGTCGCCATCCTCGGCCTCGGGCGCGTTCAGGAAAAGCCTGTGGTCCGAGACGGGCAGGTCGTCATCCGCCCGGTCCTCCCTCTCTCCCTCTCCTTTGATCATCGCCTGATTGATGGCGCAACGGCTCAGCGCTTCCTCAACGTGGTGATGGCGCAGCTGCAGGACCCCGACCAGCTCCTCTAGCAGGCTGTTGAAAAAGGCCCATCTGCGGCGTTGGCTTCGTCGCTCGTCGTTGCAACGTACGACCGAGTACGCCTCACTCCTCGCTTCCTCGCCGCCTTGCATCTGGACCTTTTTGAACAGCCTGCACTAACCTAGCGCAGTCGCCCCGCTTCGCCCTCGCTGCCTGAGAAATCATCACGTCGCGCTTCCTTGCTCATTCTCGCGGCATAGATTCCGTCGGGTCAGCCGGCGATGATTCGGGGCGTCGTCTTCCTAACGATCTGCCTTTACAGGGTTTTCAGCTGATTCGCGTCGCAGCAGGTCTGATGGCACCGAAGTTGCTTTCCCCTGAGCGAGTTCCAGGCGCAAATCTATCCGAAAAGGAGTCGACGATGCCTTTCGAGCGAAAGTGGATGGTTTGTCTTCTTGGCTGTGTACTCGTGTTGATCTTGGGGCTCGTCGGAGGGACGATGGCCCAGGACGCAGCCAAGCCGGCCGAGGCGCCAGCGGCCGCGGCACCCGCGCCACCGCCATGAAGAAGATCGAGGCGATTATCAAGCCGTTTAAGCTCGACGAGGTCAAGGAGGCCCTGACCGCGGCCGGGATCATCGGGATGACGATCACCGAGGTCAAAGGGTTTGGCCGCCAGAAGGGACACACGGAGCTCTATCGGGGCAGCGAGTACGCCATTGACTTTCTTCCCAAGATGAAGGTGGAAGTGGCGGTCCCAGATGACGTAGCGGATAAGGTCGTGGGGATCATTACGGACGCGGCCAAGACCGGCACGATCGGGGATGGGAAGATATTTGTCCTCCCGGCGGAAGAGGCCATCCGCATTCGGACCGGTGAGCGGGGCGCTGCGGCGCTCTAGGCGAGAGAATTGAAGATCAAAAAGGAGGAGACTATGGGCAAGACCGTTTCGGGATTTCTTGTGGCGATCGGAGCCGTGCTGCTCGTGTTCACGGGGGCGGCGGTCGCGGCTCCCTCGGCCCAGATCTTTGTACCCTCCACAGACACGGTTCCCTTCGGGAAGTTCATGTTCGGCTTCTTTGCCTTTGTCCCCACGGGCCAGGAAGACGGTGTCCACCCGGAGTCTCTGATTGACGCGGGGCTGACCGCGGGAATTCTCCCCTTCGAGAAGATTCAGGCGGAGGTCGGGTTTGATCTGATCCGGGGGCTTGGGGAGCCGGCCAACGACAACCCGCTCTACTTCAATGCGAAGCTGGCAGTGCCGGAGGATGCTCTGGCCTCGTGGTCACCGGCTCTGGCGGTCGGGGGATACAACTTCGGCACCAAGAAGGACGTCACCAACTTCAACCTCCTCTACGGGCTGGTGGCCAAGACGATCCCGGTCGTCGGCCGCCTTTCGGTCGGCTACTACACTGGGAACGACAAGGTCCTGGTGGACGAAAATGGGAAAAAGGATAATAAGGGGATCCTTCTCTCCTGGGACCGCACCATGTCGGAGATCTCCGACAAGCTGTGGCTGGCCATCGACTATCAGGGCGGAGAAAGCTCCTTTGGGGCCTTCAGTATGGGAGCGGGGTGGAAGTTTGCTCCTAACGTGCTCTTCATCCTGGGGTATACGTGGTTCAACAATACCAAGATCTCCAACCTGGAGAATTCCGTCACTCTCCAGACTTTCATCACGTTCCCCTGACCGGCGGCGGGGCCCGTGCCCTTTCTCTTCGGGGGTCCGATCCGAGGACAGCGGCGGTGGCCGCCAACCTCTCCGCATCTCGCCGCCCCTGCTGAATTCATAGCGGATTCGGGCCGGGTCCTCGTCCGTGTATAATCTGGTGTGTGCGTGTGAAATCAGCCGTGGCCCTCACGCTCTCGGTCGGCCTCCTCGGGGGGTGTGTCACGACTCCTCCCAACCCGAAAGCGGGGGCGCCGCCCCACCACCTCGAGGTCGGGTTCAGGAATCCGAACCCAGAGTACTCGAACCGGAACCGGTCGAGCTTCTTCTGGATGCGCCGCCTCCTGGCGGCGAGCGTCAGGCCCGACCCGGTGGTGCATCTTCCCCGCGAGGAGAACGACGGGAGCTTCCTGCGCGCCAACGGGACCGAGGCCACGGTCACCTGGGTGGGGCATTCGACCCTGCTGGTCCAGCTTGAGGGGGTGAATCTCCTCACCGATCCGCAGTGGAGCCGACGGGCGAGCCCGGTGAGCTTTTTCGGTCCCAAGCGCTTCACGGAGCCGGGCTTGGGATTCGAGGATCTGCCGCGCATCGATTTGGTCGTGATTTCCCATGACCACTATGATCACCTTGACGTCGCGACCGTGATCCGCCTCGCGGAAGCGCACCACCCGACCTTCTTCGTGCCGCTCGGGCTCAAGGGCTGGTTCGAGGAACTCGGGATCACGGGCGTTCAGGAATTGGACTGGTGGGAATCCCGATCGTTCAAACACCTCACGGTGACCGCCGTTCCGGCCCAACACTTCTCTGGACGGACCCCCTGGACGCGGAACCTGACGCTCTGGGCCGGGTGGGCGATCACCGGGCGGACTAAGCGCGTCTACTTCGCGGGGTGCACCGGCCACTACGAGGGGTTGAAGGAGATCGGCCGCCGGCTCGGCCCATTTGACTTGGCCGCGATCCCCATCGGGCCGTACATGCCCGGGGGGGTGATGCGACCCCACCATACGAACCCCGAGGAGGCGCTCCAGCTCTTTCTGGACGTTAGAGGGAAGCGCTTCATCCCGATTCACTGGGGGACCTTTTATCTGACGGATCCGGAGGACGAGCCGATCAGGCGGGTAGAGGCGGAGGCCCGGCGCCTCGATCTTGATCCTCGGCGGCTCCTGTTCCTGAGGCACGGCGAGACCCGCCACTGGTAGTGCCGTGGCGATAAGCGTCGCACGACCCACCTTCGGTGGGTACCCCGCAGTGGAACGCCTCCGGCAATCATCGTAGTTTCGGTCGTCGCCGTACGTTTGCGGGCACCGAGTCCCGCCGCAGGCGGGCTTGGTCGCGCTCCGGTTGGAATCGATCATCTCGGCCTCGCTTACGCCGCTCGGCCTAAGGCCTCGGGCCTCGTCTGGCTCGTCATTTGTCCGGGGGTCTTGGCGGGCTAAGAGCTGCGGCCACTCTGGACTATAATATGGTATGCGGCGGCTCAGGATCGGGTTGGCCCAAGTCAACGTCACCGTTGGAGACATTCCTGGCAACACACGGAAGATCCTAGAGTGGATTGAGCGAGGGCGGGCCGAAGGATGTGACCTCCTGGCCTTCCCCGAGCTGGCCGTCACCGGCTACCCGCCTGAAGACCTCCTCTTCAAGCCACAGTTCATCGAGGCGAACCTCCGAGCCCTCCAGGAGTTGGTCCCTGCAACCCGTGGGCTCACGGCCATCGTCGGGTTTGTTGACCGGCGGGACGGCATCTACAATGCCGCGGCGATTCTTCACGACGGCGTTCTGGCTGGCGTCTATCACAAGCAACACCTGCCGAACTACGGCGTCTTTGATGAGAAGCGCTACTTTCAGCCGGGGCAGGAGGCGCCGGTCTTAATTCGGGGCAGCACAACGATCGGGGTGAACGTCTGCGAAGATATCTGGGTCCCGAGAGGTCCCGCGGCCGTCCAGTCGCAGGCCGGGGCCCGGCTGATCGTGACCATCAACGCCTCCCCATATCATGCGGAGAAGTGGCGAGAGCGGGCCGAGATGCTGTCCGCGCGGGCAAAAGAGAACAAGTGCTTCCTGGCCTACTGCAATCTGGTGGGCGGTCAGGATGAGCTGGTCTTCGACGGCCAGTCGTTCGTCTTCAACGAGCGGGGTGAGCGCGTCGCGATGGGTCGAGCCTTCGAGGAAGACCTGGTGGTGGTGGACCTCGACGTGGAATCGGCCGTCGGAGCCTGGCTTGACGTGAAGGCGAGCGGTGAAGGGATCGAGAGCCGGACCCTGGCCACGCGGATCGATCTGCCCGCGATCCCGGCCTCCCCCACGCCTCGGCTCCCGGCCCGGGACGTGCGGCCCCTTGATCCCGTCGAGGAAGTGTATCGCGCCCTGACCCTCGGGACGGGCGACTATGTGAGGAAGAACGGATTTCAGCGGGTCGTGATCGGGCTGTCGGGGGGGATCGATTCCTCCCTCGTCGCGTGCCTCGCAGCGGACGCCCTGGGGCGAGAGAATGTCATAGGCGCGTCCATGCCGTCTCCGTTCTCCTCTCGCGGGACTCGCAGCGACGCCCGGCGGCTGGCCCGCGCCCTCGGAGTCGAGTTTCACCGGCTTCCGATCACCCCCGTGTTCAGTGCCTACCGTCGGGCCCTGGTCGGTCTCTTCAAGGGCCTCAAGGAAGATGTCACGGAGGAGAACCTTCAAGCCCGGATTCGCGGCAATCTCCTGATGGCCCTCTCAAACAAATTCGGCTGGCTTGTTCTCACGACAGGGAACAAGAGCGAGCTGGGGGTCGGCTACTGCACCCTCTACGGCGACATGGCGGGCGGCTTCGCCGTGATCAAGGATGTTCCGAAGACCCTGGTCTACGCGCTCGCCCGCTATCGGAATGCGAGGGACGGCCGGCCGGTCATTCCGGAATCGGTCCTCACCCGCCCACCATCGGCCGAGCTTCGTCCTGATCAGAAAGACCAGGACACCCTTCCACCCTACGAAGTCCTGGACCCGATTCTGCAGGCCTATGTGGAGGAGGATCGCTCGCTCGGCGAGATCGTGGCCATGGGCTTCGACGAGGCGACGGTCCGGCGAGTCATCGGGATGGTGGATCGGAACGAGTACAAGCGCCGCCAGGGACCGCCGGGAATCAAGATCACCCCGCGGGCCTTCGGCAAGGACTGGCGCCTCCCCATCGTCAACCGCTTCCACGAGGAATCGTCGGGCGCGTGACCCCGCTGGCCCGGCCCATGCCTACGCCGTAGCGCTTCACCGGACCATGCCCAATATCGTACGCTGCCCGCTCCACGGCATTGCCTACGACGCCGACCTCGAGCAGTGCCCCCTGTGCGCCAGTGGCGAGCCCCCAACCGATCGGAGAACCGATTAGCAGGTCGCTGAAGAACCCGTCTTCACCCGTAGAACCCGCCGTGGTGAGAAGCGAGCAGCCCAAGGCCCGAGGGAGAAGCCAACCGGACGACCAAGCCCGCCTGCGGCGGGACTCGGTGCCCGCAAAGGTACGGCGACGACCGAAACTACGATGATTGCCGGAGGCGTTCCACTGCGGGGTACCCACCGAAGGTGGGTCGTGCGACGCTTATCGCCACGGCACTTAGAGGCGGAGGAGCTTGGCGGCCGTTCCGCCCAGCATTCCCTCCTTCGTCTCCTCGGGGAGTGGTAGGGCGCGGATCTCGTCGATGTACCTCCGGATGTCCTTGGCGCCCTTGCCGGTGTCGGTCGTGGCCCCGGTAAAATCTTGAGGGTAGTCCGTAGCGAAGACCATCCGCTCAGGTTTGATCCCGGTCAAGGCGCAACGGAGGGCACCGGGTCCGCCCTCAAAACCGCTCATGTCGAAATAGAGCCGATCGAAGTATTCCTCGAATGACCGCTTCAGCGGAGTGCCGAACCGCCAGGCCTTGGCCGCGATGCGCTCCTTGATCGACGAGATCCCTCCCCCGAAGTGAGCGATGACCATCTTGAGGTCGGGAAACCTGTCGAGCACTCCCGCCGCGATGAGGCGCGTCACCTGGAGGACCAGGTCCAACTCGCGCCCCACGATGCGACTGAGATCGAAGTCCTTGATCCACTCGTACCCCCGGGGGGGCATACCGGGGTGGACAAAGATGGGGATTCCAAGCTCGATCGTCTTCGCATAGAAGTCAAAGAGTTTTGGAGAGTCGAGGGGGTCGCCGTTGACCTGGGCGGTGATCGTGACCCCGCGAAGACCCAGGTCGCCGATCGCCCGGTCCAACTCCCCGAGGGCGGATTCCATCGTGTCGACCAGGAGCGGGATGTGCGCCAACCCGGCGAATCGCTTCGGGTACCGCTGCTGGAGTTCCGCGAAGGTGTCATTGACCAGTCGGCAGTCCTCCAGCGATGAGTCCCACCCGATGACGCACGAAAGCGCGGCCACATCCATACCGGCCTCATCCATGTCGCGGAGCTGCTCCTCCGGATCGTAGAGCTTCCCGTGGAGCGTGACCTTCTGCATCCCCGACTCCATCACGTCGTGGCGCGTTCCGCGGGCCGCGCCCCGCCGGTCCGCGAGTTCCTTCGGGACAAAATGGTGTTGAAAGTCAATGACCATCACTTCCCTCCTTGGGTGCGCGAGCGTTCCGCGATAAACGGCATCGCCATCGCGACGTAGATGAGCATGACCACTTCCGAGTCGCCAAAATTATACTCGAAGAGCCCGGCCACGAGGAAGCCGGCGACCGACGCAAGGGATCCTGCCACCAGCCATCTCTCCCGCATCGCGCCCGCTGGTAACCTTCTCCAAAGCTTGAGCGCATGTCCGAAGAAGGCAATCCAGATCCAGAGCCACGCGCCGAGTCCCAGCACTCCTCGCTCGACCGCGATTTGAAGGGGCGTGTTGTGGACGTGACCCGAGCGGGGGTGACGTGACTCCGGGTGGGCGAAGCGGGGAAGGATCTGTGAGAGCATCCCCGGGCCGATCCCTGCGACCGGATGCTCTCTCAGAATCGCAAGCCCGCTCTGCCAGAGATAGAAGCGGTCGACGGCCGTGGGATCGTGGGGATCCAGGAAACTCCGAGCCCGCGAGGTGAGCTGGGCCGGGCCGAGAAGGAGCAAGCTGCCGAAGATCACGACGAAGAGCACGATCCAGGCGCGGCGGACGAAGATCAGAAGCAGGGCGACGCCAGCCCCGAACCCGAGCCACGCGTTGCGCGAGTAGGTGAAGGCGAGGGCGCCGGCCATGGCGATCGCGGACGGGATCAGCCACGGGACCTCGCGGCGAGAATGGCCCAGCCGGGGAAGGAGCAGGAGAAGCGTGACCATGAGCACGCCGCCGAACGTCATGTAGATGCTGAAGGGGCCAGAGGCGCGAGGGAAGGTCCAACGGTGACAGGGTCGCTCGAGCCAGCGCGAAAGGAGACCCCATCCCCCGGAGGGCTTGAGATCGAAGGCGCACACGGCCATCTGAAGAAGCCCGAGGAGCGCCGCGCACGCGATCGCGATGAAGAGCCAGCGGAGGAGGCGATCGGCCTCGGCGAGGTCGCGCAGCACATTGACGAGGAGAAAGAAGAGGACGAAGAGGAGGAGGTCCTTCGAGCCCCAAAGGCTCCGGGCCACGTCCTGGGAGGTCATCGCCGCCAGGAGACTCGCGACGACGAAGGTGGCGACCGGCCATCGGAGCGGCCATACGCTCCTGCGTCGAAGCTCCGGATCGAGGAAGTCCGGGAGCCACAGCAGGACAAGCAGAGTGACTGTCACCTGGGTCAGTGTGATGGAGAAGGCAAGGGAAATCGCGAGAATCAGGAGGAGGCCGGCAGTGAAGCGGGCCCGAACCGCCATGAAGGATCCCCTCAGGTCGAGGCGGGGTCTCGGAAGTCAGGGCTGAACTGTAACGTGTAGAGGCGGCGATAGACTCCGTCGCGCGCGAGGAGTTCTTCGTGCCGCCCGGCCTCGGCGATGCGCCCGTCATTGATGACGACGATCCGGTCGGCATTCCTGATGGTGGAGAGGCGATGGGCAATGACCAGGACGGTCCGGCCCTTCATCAAGTTACTGAGAGCCTGCTGGACCATAAATTCGGACTCCGCGTCCAGATCCGAGGTCGCCTCATCGAGGATCAAGAGAGGGGCGTCTTTCAAGAAGGCGCGAGCGATGGTGATCCGCTGGCGCTGTCCCCCGGAAAGGCGCGCCCCCCGTTCCCCGACCGGGGTCTCGTACCCTTCGGGGAAGCCCCCTATAAAGTCGTGGGCGTAGGCCTGGCGGGCCGCGGTTTCGATCTCGTCCCGGGTGGCGTTGGGTCTCCCATAGCCGACGTTGTAGTAGATCGTCTCGTCGAAGAGGAACGTCTCCTGGGTCACGAGCCCGATCTGGGCGCGGAGCGAAGCGAGAGAGACCTCCCGGAGGTCACGACCGTCAATTCGAATCGCCCCCCGCGTCACATCGTGGAAGCGCGGGATGAGATCCACCAGCGTGGATTTCCCGGCCCCGGAGAGTCCCACAAACGCCACCACCTCTCCTTTTCGCACGGTGAGGGAGACATCTTTGAGCACCATCTCACCGCCCGGGTCGTACTGGAACCAGACGCGGTCGAACTCAATCCGATCCCGGAATTCCTCGAGAGTCGCCGGCTGGGGCGGATCGGTGACGGCCGAACGGAGGGCCAGGATCTGGAAGATCCGCTCCGAGGCTGCCGCGGTCAGGTGGACAACATTCGAGAGGCGCGAGAGTTTACGGATCGGGCCGTAGAGCATGATGGTAGCGGCCAGGAAGGAGAAAAAGGTGCCCGGGGTCGTGTTTCCCTGAATCACCTGATGGCCGCCGTACCAGAGGCCGGCGATGATCCCGATCGCTCCCAGGATCTCCATCAAGGGCTCTGTCAGTTCATCCGCGCGATGCTTCTTCAAAGAGACGTCCAGGAGGCGCTGGTTCACGTTCTCGAAGCGGGCGCGCTCGTGGGCCTCCCGCCCGAAGGCCTTGACGATCTTGGCGCCGGTCAAGGACTCCTGGATGACGGTGTTAAGGTGGGCGATCCGTGCCTGGATACGTCGCCCGATCCCGTGGATCTTCCGACCGATGGTTCGGATGGTCAACCCGACCGCTGGGAATGCGATCATGGCCAGGAGCGTGAGACGCCACTCTTGGATGAGCATGACCGTCAAAAGAGCGATGATGGTGGCAACCTCACGGACGGCCTGAACCAGGACCCTGGAGGAGGCCCGACCGAGTTGGCCTGTATCAATGGTCAGGCGAGACATCAGGTCCGCGGAATGGCGGCCCTGAAAGAAGGCCACCGGCATCTCGATGATGTGAGCGTAGAGGTCGCGCCGGACCTGGGCCATGACCCGCTCCCCGACCGCCGCCATGAGATAGGCCTGGGCATAATGGGCCACCCCCTTGATGAGATATGTAGCAAAGATGGCCAAGGGGATGAGCTTCAACATGAGGTAATCCTGCCGCACGAAGATGCCGTCGAGGGCGGGCTTGACGAGCCAGGCGATGAGCCCGTCGAGGCTCGAGATCAGCAGGGCCAGCCCGGCCCCGATCATGAGCCAGGACCAATGAGGGCGAAGGTAGGGATAGAGCTTGGCGAAGGCCTGGAACGCCTCGCGAGAGGACCGATTCATGATCGATATTGTACTACGCCCCTTTGGGCGAGCCTACGCGCTTTCTTTGCCTACAAGCCACTTGCCGAAGACTCCCCGCTCGCTTCAGGGGCATCGCCTAGTCGCCGTAGCTGGCTCGGGTGTGGCTCCGCGCGACCCCCCATCCCCCTGAGGGGGTAATGTTTCAGGCCCGACCAGAGGTCAGTGCTTTCGGGCCGGCGCGCTTCGCCCCGCCCTGCGCTGCGCACGGCGACACGGCTCGCCCCGAGGCGCTCGCCGGGGAGTCCATCGGCAAGCGGCAGCCCGGTGGCGTGGTGAGAAGCGAGCAGCCCAAGGCCCGAGGGAGGAGCCAACCGGAGCGTACGTGGTGTGTACGTGAGGATTGGCGACGACTGAGAACGCCGGGATGCGACGCTTATCGCCACGGTAGCTACAGGGAGTGGTAGCGGTGGCGGTAATAGAGGAGGGGTTCTCCCGACTGCACTCGGGCGGTTTCCACCTCTCCGACGCAGATCGTGTGATCACCGCCATTGTAGGTGTGGATCAATCGGCACTCGAGCACCGTGAGGGCATCGTCAAAGACTGGAAGGCCATGGATGCCTGCCCGGTAAGGAATCCCGGCGAACTTGTCCCCTTCCGCGGTCGCGAAGCGACGCGAGAGCGCCTCCTGATCCCGCGCCAGGATGTTGATCGCGAACCATCCCGCGTGAATCAGGGAATCGTGACTGTCGGAGTTCCGATCCACGCACACAAGGACCCACGGGGGCTGGAGGGAGACGGAGGTGAAGGCGCTGGCCGTCAGGCCCACGGACTGGCCCGCCGCGTTCCGCGTCGTGACCACGGTGACGCCACTGGCGAAGTGGCTCAGGGCTTCACGAAACTCTTCCGGAGAGAGCGGCATGAGCGCGAAATCTTCTAGCAGGTCTGTCCTCTAATTGCAAGCTCGGATTCGAGGGAGTACAATACGACCGTTCATTCATCCGTTGATCAAGTCCAGTGGTTGTTCCGGTAAAAGGGAGGGCCATGAGCCTCTTTGGAAAGGAAAAAGAAAAGACGAGCGTGACCCAAGAGACGATCCTCGGTGCCTTGAGGAGTGTCGAAGACCCCGCCGTTCACAAGGACATCGTCAGCCTGGGCCTCGTCCAGGATCTCGTGATCCAAGGCGGACACGTCGCGTTCACGCTCGCCTTCACCACACAACCCGCCCCCGTGAAGGTCGAGCTCCATAGCCGGGCGCGGAAAGTGGTGTCGCAACTGCCCGGCGTCACTGAGGTGAAAGTAAAGATGGGGACGAGCGCTCAGGCCGCGCGGCCGCAGCAAGCGGCTCCCCACATGCCGCCGCCGAACTTCATCCCCGACGTGAGGCACACGATCGCGGTCTCATCGGGAAAGGGAGGGGTGGGGAAGTCCACGGTTGCCGTCAACCTCTCCTTGGCCCTCCGGCAAACCGGCGCAACCGTCGGCTTGGTGGACGTGGATGTCTATGGGCCGGATATCCCGTTCATGATGGGGGCGCGCGGGAGGCCGGGGATGTTTGATAACCGAATCATCCCCGTGGAGGCCCACGGAGTGAAGCTCATCTCCATCGGATTTTTTGTTGCCGAGGGTGAGGCGATCGTCTGGCGGGGACCGATGATTGACTCCGCGGTCAAGCAGTTCCTCAAGGACGTGAATTGGGGGGAGCTGGACTACCTGGTCTTCGACATGCCTCCCGGAACCGGAGACGCCCAGCTCAGCCTTTCCCAGGTCATTCCTCTCTCCGGTGCCCTCATCGTCACGACGCCCCAGGATGTGGCCCTCCTCGATGTCCGGAAGGCCATCGCCATGTTCAGAAAGATGAACGTGCCGATCCTCGGTGTGGTGGAGAACATGAGCGCTTTGACTTGCCCCCACTGCGGGGAGAAGATCAGCATCTTCGGTGAGGGGGGCGGGCAGCGGGTCGCCGACGAATTCGGGGTCCCGTTGCTCGGCCAGATCCCTCTCGACCCCGAGACGCGCAAGGGTGGGGATGCGGGGCTCCCCATCCTGCTGGGGCTGCCTGACTCGTCGCAGGCGGAGGCATTCAGGAAGCTGGCAGGAGCTGTGATCTCGCGGATCAGCATTCTACCCACCCAATTGCCCACGATTGGCTAGTACGGGCCCAACTGACGTCGCCATACGTCGTTCTTGGTCGTCGCCGATCCTCACGTACCAGCAACGTACGCTCCGGTCGGCTCCTCCCTCGGGCCTTGTCTGGCTCGTCATTTGGCCCCGCCCCCCGAGGCTAGGCGTCTGGCCCACGTGGAAATAGAGATTCCGATCTTCCCTCTGCCTGACCTGGTTTTCTTTCCCCACACCCTTCTACCCCTTCACATCTTTGAGCCTCGTTACCGGCAGATGGTCGCCGACTGTCTCAAAGCCGACCGGCAACTCGCGGTCGTGATGCTCAAGCCCGGTTGGGAACAGGGGTACGGGGGATCGCCTCCTGTCCACTCCGTCGCCGGGGCCGGAGACATCATCAAATGCGAGCGCCTCGATGACGGCCGGTATAATATCCTCCTTCGAGGTAAGTGCCGCATACGCATCGCACAGGAACTTCCCTCGGGGAAGCTCTATCGGGTGGTCCGGGCCATGGTCCTCGATGAGAAAGAGCCGGAGGCGGGGCGCGCGGCGCTCGGACCGGGGCTCGAGAGTCTCCGATCTGCCTACCTCCGCCTTCTTGAGACCTTGGGGCGGAAAGATGCGCGGCTCCAGGATAAGGCGGTCGAGATGGGTGCCCCCGGGGCCCTGATCGATCGCGTCGCTTCTGTCGCCGTACCGGACCCGCGCGTTCGCCAGCGTCTCCTTGAGACATTAGACCTCCAGGAGCGTCTGCAGATCACCTCCTCGATCGTCTTCGATCTCCTGCTCCTGGTGACCGGGGGGATCAAGGGGACCCCCATCCCGAAAGAACGCCTCAATTAATGAAGCGACCAAGGAAACGGGAGAAGCTTACGTGCTGGTCAACGCATGGGGGAGGTTGGGAGGGGGAGCAGGTGCGGCTCACCCCTCCTGGTGAATAGATGGATCCGGTGACCCACGGGCTGACCGGAGCGCTCTTGGCCGAAGCGGGCTTTGCCCAGCGCTTCGGCCGACAGGCCCGCTTCGCCATGATTGGCGGAGCCATCGCCCCCGATATCGATGTCCTCTGGAGTCCGGCCGGAAGCGTCGTCGCCCTGGAGACCCACCGGGGGATCACCCACTCGTTCGTCGGAGGCGTCGGGGTCGCCCTGGGGGTCGCCCTTGTGGTCCGATTCCTCGGCCCCGAAAAACGATGGGGGCCCCTGATCGGCATGAGTTATCTGGGTCTTGTGTTGGGTCACCTCTTCCTGGACCTCATCACCCCGTATGGGATCCAGCTCTTCTTGCCATTCTCGAACGCGCGCCCGGCCTGGGATCTGGCTTTTATCCTCGACCCCTTCCAGACAATCCCCCTCCTCGTCGTCCTCCTTGCGGCCTGGCTCATCCCCTCTGTCAGGACACGCGTGGCCCGCCTCGGGGTGGTCTACCTGATAGCCTACTTCACGCTCTTGGCGGTCAACCACGGCGTGGCCCTTCAGCGGGTCGAGACGGCCGCCCACGCTCAGGGGCTCTCTCCTCTGAAGATGGCTGCGCTCCCACAACCGGCCCGCCCCTTCGAGTGGCTTGCCCTCGTCGAGACCCCAGAGGTCATTGGGCGAGGCGTCGTCCGCCTCTGGAGCTCGGGGCCCCTGACCTTCGAGCGAATCCCGCGGGGTGAGCGGAACGGATTGGTCCATGAGGTTGAAAGACTCCCGTCGGTGCGGACGTTCCTCTGGTTCGCCCGCTTCCCCGTGGTCACGATCCGACAGGAGAACGGGCGCCACGTCGTGGAGTATCAGGATCTCCGCTTCTCTGACACGCCGAGAGGGCGTTCCCTCTTTCGCCTCCGTGTCTTCGTCAATCGGCGAGGCGATGTGGAGCAAGTCCTCTTCGGACGTTGAGGACCCATGGTTAACGGCATGCGTCGAGCGCGCTTGTTCGCCCAAGCTCTGCGCGTTTCTGTCAGACTTTGGTTTTGGCGCCGCACGCGTGCCGCGCCGAGATGCGAGCATCACAAGGCCCGAGGGAGGAGCCAACCGGAGCGTACGGGGTTGTACGTGAGGATTGGCGACGATCGAGAACACAGTGAGGCGACGCATATCGGCGTGGCGCTAGCGCTTGTCATACTCCTCCTTGCCACCCACGCGGCCTGGGCCGCCGAGCCTGCCCTGCAGACGGCGGGTGATTCCCCCTCGTGGGGATGGTTGGGCGTCAGGATCCGCGACCTCTCGGAGCAGGAGATGGAAGAGCTGACGGTCCTCTACGGCCTCGGGGAAGGGTACGGCGTGCTTCTTGTGGATGTGCTTAAAGGCGGCCCGGCCGAGACGATAGGCCTGAAGGCCGGAGACTTGGTCGTGGCCTATGACGGCCGGCCCATCCTGGAGGTTCGGGCGCTCCAGCGCTTCGTCGGGGCGACCCCAGTGGGGAAGAGCGCCAGCCTCACGGTGCTCCGCGAAGGAAAACGACGCCCCCTCCAGGTCACGATCGGGGCGATGCCGACTGAAGTGGTGGCCGAACGTGTGGCTGCGGAATATGGCTTCGCGGTTCGTGCCCTTGTGGGTGAGCGGTCAGCGAGCGAGCGGGGGGATGACCCGGTGGTCGCGGTCGTGATGGAGCGGAGTCCTGCCAAGCAAGCCGGGCTCCAGATCGGAGACCGAATCGTTCGCTTCAACGGCCAGGCCGTGACCTCCCTCGCCACCCTGGGAGCCCTTCTCCGGCGTCAACGACTTCGAGAGCCCCTTGACCTTCATGTCCTGCGCCAAGGGAATCCGCTGAGTCTCCACGTCCCGCCGGCCATTCCTGAAAAATCCCTTCCGTAAGAGACACCGGCCGGGTGTTTGCCGGGCCGTCCTTAGCGACCCCTTCAGGCCCGATCCCCTCAAAGCCTCAGAAGTGCCTCGGAATTGTGCTAGACTCGGCCGTCGATGGAGGAAGGTGACATGGGAGACAAGCGCCCGTCACGGACGTGGGGGTGGCCGTTTCTTGTGGGGGGGACTCTTCTCGGGATCGTGTCGCTCCTCGCTGATGTGCTTCGGATCGGGGGATTCGCAGGTTTCGGGTGGAAACAGGCCCTCGGGACCGCCGTCGGCGTCGTTCTGATCTTCCTCGGCGCGTATGGAATTCTGGGGCAAGAGCGAGGCCCTTGACCCCTGTGACACAGGATGGTATGAGAGGAGTAAGAGAGCCGAGGGGGGGGGTGACGAGGGATGCCTTCTTATGAGTTCTACTGCTCGAAATGTAACAGGGAAGTTTCATTAACTCTCACCATCAAGGAGCGAGGTGCAGGGGGACTGAAATGCCCCCAGTGCGGCGCACAGGACCTCCAACCCTTGATGGCTACATTCTTCCCGAAGACGTCGCGGAAGAGCTGAGCGAGGTGAGCATGGGGATTGAGGGCAAGCGCGTGGCGGTCTTGGCGGAAAACCTCTACCAGGAGATGGAACTCTGGGTGCCATACTACCGGCTCCGGGAGGATGGGGCAGACGTCAAGGTGGTCGGGACAGGGGGGGCGAAGGGGTACAGCTCAAAATACGGTTACCCGGTGACCGTGGATCTTCAGGCGGAGCACGTCAATGCGGTCGAGTTCGATGCCGTGGTGATCCCCGGCGGCTATGCCCCGGATCTGATGCGCCGTTCCGAGGCCATGGTCCGCCTAGTCCGCGACGCCTTTCAGCAGGGGAAGGTGGTTGCGGCGATCTGTCACGCGGGATGGATGCTGTGCTCGGCCGGTATCCTCGCTGGCCGGACCGTCACCAGCTTTCCCTCCATTAAGGATGACATGATCCACGCCGGAGCCCGGTGGGTCGATCAAGAGGTGGTGGTGGACGGACACCTCATCACGTCTCGGAGGCCCGATGACCTTCCCGCCTTTTGCAGGGAGCTAACCGGGGCCCTGGCGAAGAAGCTCTAAGAAACATACCAGGCTGTTCAAGAAGGTCCAGATGTAAGGCGGAGGCTCATCGAGTGGCTCCGCCGGTTCCTCCCCGGGCATCCTGTCCTGAACCGTCTCCCTCATCCAAAGGAACGGAGGGTCATGCCATGGCAACACAGGTGGTGGTTTCTTCTCTCCGAAATTTCCAGCAAGAGATCAGGATTGGCCCGCACCGTCTGATCGCGGACGAGCCCGTCGAGGCGGGCGGCGATGGGACCGGTCCGGACCCGTACGCGTACCTGCTTGCCGCCCTCGGGGCCTGAACGTCCATGACGGTCTCGCTGTACGCGAGACGGAAGGAATGGCCGCTCGACCGCGTGGAGGTGCACCTCCGGCACGAGAAGATCCATGCGGAGGATTGCGCCGAATGTGAAACGAGGGAAGGGAAGGTGGATCGAATCGAGCTGGAACTCCTCCTGGGCGGACCGCTGACGCCAGAGCAGGAGGCCCGGCTTCGCGAGATCGCGGCGAAGTGCCCGGTTCACCGGAGCCTGACGTCGGAGGTCGTCATCGTCAGCCGGTGATACAGCGGGGGCTGGCTCGGGGGCCCCCGCTCGCTTCCTGCGAGGCGAGGCTGGGGATCCCCTTCGCTCCACACCGCTCCCGCGACGACCCTTCCGTGGTTCGCGGGCGGGGCCCCCCCAATATCTCCCTACGCGCCCTCCGGGCGCTCCAGTCCGCTCGGTCCCCCCCATCCCGCTCCCTCACGGTGGGGCCCCCGTCGCTCCCGCGAATGCTGCGCTCAGGGGACCCCCAGCCTGCCTCGCTCGTCACATGAGGCGCTCGCTGGGGGCGCCCGGCCCCGACCCCTGGGCTACCCGATGGCGACGGTGAGACAGGTGGTGGTGCGCATCACCCCATCGATCACCCCGACACCCGCTGTCACGAACTGACCGATGGCGTCGAGGTCCGGCCCCTCGACCACCGCGATGTAGTCGAAGGGGCCGGTGACGGCGTCGAGTGAGATGACCTTGCAGCGCCCCGGCTTGACCTTCCCCAGCGCTCGCTTGACGTTCCGCGTTTTCCCTGCCGAGGTCTCGATGAGCACATAGGCTTTCATGGGCGTCCTCCCTTATCCCCGACGTCGTGCCTGGGCACTATCGGGTCCGGAAGTAGAGAACGAGCAGGCCGGCCAAGACAATCGCTCCCGCCACCAGATATCGCCAGAAGTTGGTCCGAAAGATCGGGATGCGATAGAAGACCGAGTGGGTCTGCTTCGCGCGGACCTGACCGTCCAGGAATGGATTGACGAGGGCCATGGCCGCGTCGAGCAGGGCGCGGGCCGAGGCCTGGGCAAACTCCGCGTTCGCCAGGGCGGGCGAGCCGATGTACCCCAAGCGGTTTCCGTGGCGCACCGGATAATGGGGTGTGAGCCGCTGCCGGAGGGGAAAGCGGCTTGGCGGGAGGTCCCGATAGCCCTCGCGCACCAGTTCGGGGCGCAGCCAGAGGATCATCGAGGTTTCCCACTTGCCTGCGTGCCGGTCGTCGCGGAGGGCCTCGCGCTCTTCGTCAGTGAGGGGACGGGCCAGGTAGCGTTCGATCTCCGCCTGGAGCTTCCCCCGCCAGAAGTCGTGCGCCAGGCGCCCTGTGAACGAGGCCATCGAGACCGCGAACCGGCGGGAGACGGCACGGGCCGCCTCCTCGAGGGCCACCAGGTGGCCGGGTCCGGCGTGGCCGGTCGAGATCAAGAGATACTTGAAGCCGTGCCGGGCAAGTGACGAGCCATATTCAATCAGAAGGTTTCGCAGGGTCCGCTGGCGGATCCGGACCGACCCCGGGGCCTCGACGAGCCAGGAACCGAGATGAAGCGCCGGGGCCAAGACCACCGACCATCCCGGCCGTTCTGCCGTGATCCGCTCGGCCATGGCCCGGGCGAAGTAATCAGCGGTGAAGGCATCGACTCCGAGGGGGAGGTGGGGACCGTGCTCTTCCAGCGGGCTCACCGCGAAGATCACCACCGTGCGGTCCCGATCCAGGGCATCGAGCTCCGGGAAGGTCAGCTCCTCGAGACGGTGGATGGCGTCCATTACGGCTCCCGGGTCGCGAGGAGAAAGTTCTCTCGGGCCGCGTCCAGCTCGGCGATGAGCTGTTCACGCTCCTTGAGAAGGGACGCCACCATCTGACGCCGGGTCAGATTAAGATAGCTCACCCGGAGCGAGCGGATCATCCCGCGGATCTCGGCCCAGTAACGAAGGGCGAACAGGCCCGACAGAGGAAGACTCACGCCGTAGAGAAGACCCACCGCGCGGCCGAACACCCGCCACACGAGCCAAGTCTGAAGGCCGTAGAAGAGCGGGAGGCCAACGACGATCACCAAGAGCTTGGCCGTGGCATAATCGGTCTCCTTGCGGGCCAACCGCCGGGAGAGGAAGCGCGGGAGCGAATAGGGCAGGAAGTTCATGACCTCGCCGTAGAGGAAGAGCGGGAAGCCCAGAAGACCGAGGAGCGCGCTCCGCAGGTGGCGGCGAAGGGTCCGCGTGCCCCGCTCCTGGTGGAGCGCCCCGTCTCTGAGGCGAAGCATTCGGAGGGCGATCTCGTAGCGGTCGAGACGCCGGCGGATGCTCAAGAGGCGCTCGGGGTCGTGTGTATCATAGTAGTGGATGGCGGCGACAATCTTCTGGGATAGGCGCAGGGGATCGATCTCCCGCGACGTGAGACCTCGTGACGCCATCAGTACGCGGATCAGGTCGCCTTTGTAGAGCGCTTCCACGTCGCGCACCAAGGAGATGAGCTCGGGACGCTCCACGTGGGGGATCTGGGCCCGCATGGCGACCTGGATGGCTTCGGTGAGCTGCTCCACCGCTTCCATCGGGGCGGAGGCGTAACGGGCGAGATGGGGCGCGAGGTCGAGCGGGTCACCGAAACTGATCAGGACGGCGCTTCGGAACGATTTTCTCGCGCTGAAGGTCAGCCCCACGGGGATGAGCCGGACCCCGAGACGCCCATCACGTCGGGCCTCGGCTTCGAGGACGATGCGCGCCGCCCCCGTCTTGATCCGTTGGACCCGCTGGTCGGCATGCGTGGTTCCCTCGGGATAGATCCCGATCACCGCCCCGGCATCCAGCGCGCGATAGCAGGCCTCAAACGCAGTCACATTCCGCTCGGCCGTGTCCGCGGCGTCCTGCCGCCGGTAGATGGGGATGACCCCCATGCTTCGAAGGAAGGCGGCGAGGAATCGGTTCCGAAAGAGCGTCGCGGTGGCCAGGTAGTGGATCTTGCGGTGGATGATGGTGCCGATGATGAGGGTATCGATCAGGTTGTTGGGGTGATTGACCGCGAGGACCACGGGGCCCCGGGGCGGGACCCGCTCCAGGTGACGGATCTGAATCCGGCGGAAGAAGATCCAGATCCAGAGTTGGACAAAGGCGCGAACGACGAAGTAGAGGGCATCTCCCATGTGCGCCTACTGAGCCAGGTAAAGGCGTAAGGTTTCGGGGAAGAGTTCCGCGAGCTCTCGGGCCTCGTTACCTGGAAAGTCCACCCGGGTCCCTCTGTGGTTCGTCAGGTCAAGCGGGTCAAACTGAGCGGTGACGCGGAGCGATGTACCGTTGGCGGAAACGGCGATAGAGTCTCCGAGGTCCTCGCTGTGGAGGTGAACCACCAAGAGGTAGAAACCGTCGCGATCGGTTCTGGCTCTCTGCTCCATCCCGGTCTTCTCCCGAATGGCCCGGACCTCCACTCGCCCCGCGGGGTTCCCCGCGCCGTCCCGGACATAGCCGATGACCAGGTAGCGGTGATCCGGCTCGTGCTCGGCGGCGCTGGTGGCCGCGAAGCCCAAGATGGCAAGAAGGGAGAACAGTCGAAGCCCCCGTCGCATCTTGGGCAGAACATAAGAGAATTCTCGCAAGGTGTCAAGGCGGAGCACCTGCCCCCTCGGCGTGAGTCGCCGCCCCGGCCGCGCAGATCCCGACGGGTCCGTCGCAGCACTACCGGGTGGCGAGAGACCTTGACAAGTTCTTGGAACGGCAAGAGAATCATCGCGACTGTCGGAGGGTTCAGGAGCGAGATAGGCTGACCCCTATTCAGTAGTTAGGGGGCAGCGATTTGGGGGCTGACGTTGAAGTTTAGCGAGCGAAAGGGCTATAAGGAGGTACGGCGCGCCATTCAAAAGGACGAGATGAGTGACGAGCTTCGCAATTCGCTGTGGAATCTGCTTGACGTTCATGTGTGGCAGGTCGAAGGCTTCCTTTGGAAGCAATACGGTAAGCCAGGAATAGACAACTTCAGCGCTTCCCTCTGGTTCTCATACTTCAAGCAGCCGATCGACGCAAGGCCGGACCGTGAATCGGGTGTTCTGCAGGAGATTCGGAAATACTTTTTCGCCGCCCCTTGGTTTGAGGTCTACGACTTCCTGGAATGGACCCTGAACGAGCTGCACAACACGCGTCTCAATAACACCGTCAACGCCATCTTGGAGCGCGAGCTCGCTGGATTTCGGTTCGTTGGCCGGGTATTCACCGACGTCACCGGCGAGGCAGAAATCGCCGCGTTGGAGGAAGCACTGAACGACCGAGAGTTTCCGGGCGTCCGTGGGCACCTCGCCGCGGCTCTGCGACTGATGAGCGATAGAAAGGCGCCTGATTATCGCAATTCAATCAAGGAATCGATACTCGCAGTTGAGAGCATGGCGCAGAGCATGTCCGGCAAAGCGAAGGCGACATTAGGTGACGCGCTCGCGGTGTTGGAAAGCCGATCAGCCCTTCATTCGGCGCTTCGTCAGGGCTTCTCGAGTCTGTACGGCTACACGAGCGACGAGGGGGGCATTAGGCACGCCATGTTGGAGGAGCCCGAACTCGGCGCATCAGAGGCTAAGTTCTTTCTGCTTTCGTGTACGTCGTTTATCAATTACTTGAAGAGCAAGGCGTAACGGGTCCGTGCTGCCGTCTAATAAGCCGCGGCAGCCAACGAGCGGCGCGCGAAGCAACAACACCGAGGGTCAGGCCCTTGACTTTAACAATTGAACCTCTTCTTTTCTTCCTCTCGGCGGATTCGTTGCTGCCGCAGATGGGCAATACTCTTCGCGGCCCTAACAGCAATAGGCTGAACAGTATTTGTCGGGAACGACGGGTGGCGGGAGACCTTGACAAGTTCTTGAAACGGCAAGAGAATCATCGCGACCGCCGGAGGGTTCAGGAGCGAGATAGGCTGACCAGCCTACTCAGTAGATGGGCAACCTAGTCATGCCATGGCGTCGCGTACCTGATGCACCGCGAGAAGAGGTCGAGGCATACGCGAACCAGTTCAGGAAGAAGGCTCGCTTTCTCATCGATGAAAGTCTGGGTGCCAAAGTCGCCGAGCTTCTTCGGGACCAGGGCTGGAACGCGAAGTACGTTGCCGAACTGGGCCTGGACGGTCACACGGACGAGGACGTTTTTGCCCGCGCTTGGGCCGACGACCGCATCGTCCTCACGCACGACACCGACTTCCTCGACGATCGGCGCTTCCCGCCACATCGAAACCCAGGCGTCGTTGTGCTGCCCGGCGCGCAGGGCGATGAGGTCCCGTTGATTACCGCCCTTGCTGGGCTCGTCTCGTTCGTGGCTCCCTTTCGAGAGGGCTATCGGAGACAGAAGGTCGTCGTCTCGGCCGACAGCGAATGGACCTTCATCAGGCGGTATCGAGAGACGGGGCGCATGGAGAAGAAGCGCTTCCGCATCCCACCCCGCGGCGTGATGGAGGAGTGGACTGACGAGTAGTGCACGGGCGTTGCCCAACTACCCGCTTCAGCGGCTGCTAGGCACCTAGTCAGCGCTATCGCTACGGAGGAACAGAATGCAAAAGACCTTAGCAATTGCTCTCTGCGCGTTCCTGTTGACGGCATGCACAACCATCAACGTCCGGAAGATTGACGCCGCGAAACATCCTTTGAAACTGGTCTGCATCGAAGAGAATCCTAAGGTGCTCGTCGATGATCTGCTTTCTGTTCTGGAAAGTGGATTTCAACGCAGAGACATCAAGACCACTATCTATCAAGGCAAGGCCCCTGATCGGTGCGAATACACGCTGTGGTACACAGCATTTCGTGGCTGGGACTTGGTTCCGTTTCTCAGGCGCGTCGAACTCCGCCTCCGTCGTGGCGACGAAACTATCGCGTCCGCTACGTACAACCACAGCGGGGGCTTTGCATTGAACAAATGGGCAAGTACAGAAGCGAAACTCAGCCCTGTCATCGACGAACTCTTAGCCGACTTCAGTCCGGGGGGCAGATAGGAGACTGACATTCCGGTCAACCGGACCGCCAACACGCTGCGCTTGTTGGTTCCCTATGCACTGCGCGTTCCGGCGGCCGGTTACCCCATGCGTTAGGCTTTGCTCATACAAACTGATCGTCGCGGAGGCAGACCATGAAACGGCGGGGCATGGAGCGGGCAGCCCTCGAGGGCATCGAACTTGAGTATGAGATACGGGGAGCCGGGGAGCCGGTTGTTCTGATCCATCCGGGACACTTTGCCGATTGGTTTGCGCCTTTGTTGGATGAGCCGGCCCTCACCGATCGTTACCGCGTGGTGAGCTACCATCGTGTCGGCTGCGTGGGGAGCAGCCATATCGCGGGTGCGGTCAGCTTCGCGCAGCAGGCCGCCCACTGTCGGTCGCTGATGCGTCACCTCGGGATCGAGCGGACGCACGTCGTGGGCCACTCCTCCAGCGGGAACGTTGCCCTGCAGCTGGCCCTGGATACCCCGGACGCGGTGCACTCCCTCGCCCTCCTGGAACCGGCGCTGATGTCGGTGCCGAGTGCCCAGACGTCAAGAGTATTCGTTGGGGCCGCCGTCCAGCTTTACCGCGCGGGCGACAAGGCGGGGGCCGTCGACACCTTCTTGCGGGGGGTCTGCGGGTCGGGCTACCGTGCCGTGTTGGATCAGGCACTGCCGGGGGCCTTCGACCAACACGTGGCCGACGCGGACACGTTCTTCGGCCAGGAACTGCCCGCCCTGCAACAGTGGTCGTTCACGCGGGAGGACGCGCGTCGGATCACCCGGCCGGTCCTCGCTGTGACCGGGGCGAAGAGTAAGGAGCTGGATCCAATCTGGGGGGAGCGACAGGAACTACTGCTCTCTTGGTTGCCCAACGTCGAGCCCTTCGTCCTTCGCGACGCGGCGCACCTGCTGCAGGTGCAGAATCCCCGCGGCATGGCCGAGGGTCTCGCTGCATTCTTCGCCCGTCACCCGCTCTCGGCATCGTCCTGATTGGTGGCCCAGGCAGGGTGGGTAAAAAGCTGGCCTTTCCCACCTCCGAAGCTATGAAACCTGGGTTGGTCGCGCCGGCTCGGGCGCGGGGCGCGGTCTTCCCGCGCTGATACTACTCAGAGGGGAGGGAGAGAAGGCCCAGCGGGTTCACTCGCGCGCCCGCCAGCACCGCGCCCCAGTGGAGGTGGGGTCCTGTGACACGCCCCGAGGCGCCGACCTTGCCGATGATCTCCCCGCGCTTCACCGCGGCCCCTTCCCTCACCCCCGACTCATTGAGGTGGAAGTAGACGGTGAAGAGGCCACCCCCATGGTCGAGAATGACGCTCTTCCCGCTGAAAAAATGATCGGCCACCAGCCGCACGATCCCGTTGTGGGCCGCGAGGACCGGAGTCCCCTTTGGCGCTATGATATCCTCTCCGCTGTGCGGGTTTCGCGCTTGGCCGTTGAGCAGGCGCCGCATCCCGAACGTGCGAGTGATCTGACCCTCAACTGGAATCAGGAATGATCCACGCCACAACCGCCGGGGATGGATGCGCTCCAACAGGGCCGCGATCCGGGCCTGCTCGAGATTGACGCGTGCCAGCACCTTCGCGTCAAGGTCCACCATATGCCTTGGGAGCGTGAGCGCCTGGGTGCCGAACCCGGCTGCCCTGACCTCCACCTCGATCCGCACCATCCGCTGATCCCGGCCTTCGGTCAGTTCCAGGAGGAGCTCGGTGCGCCCGGGAGGGTCAGCGAGGTCGGCCCCCAAAAGGGCCGACCACTGACTTGGCCGTTCGCCCCGGAAAAACGTGACGGGACGGTCGCGAAATCGACCGCGGACCAGAGTGGCCATGACGGCCTCATGCGAGAACGGGACCACCGCGCCCTGGATCAGGGAGACCGGTGGCAGGCTCAGCTCCTGCGCCGCGGCGTGGGTGATCCCGGCGACGATGGCGAGCGCTAGGGCCGCGTGTCTCCAGCAACTCCGGGTCATAGGGACTCTCCGCGTCCATTCTACACCGGAGCCGTTTTGGTTCCTCGATGAGGTTTTGGGCATAATCGCGCAAAACACGCTTGACAGTCCAAGCAGCGGGGCTTAAGAATAAGGCTCGGCAATTCACACCTCGCGGCCTCGGGGAGACAAAATGCGGCGACAACGTCGATCGAAGAACATGCGGCTCCTGGCCCACCATTCGCTGAACGGCTTCGGAAACATGGGCGAGGGGATGGCCATCCAGCTCGCGAAGGACGGCCGCCGCGTGTTGTGGCTCGCGCACGAGTCGGCCCCAAAGAATATCACCGCAGTTGACGTGACCGATCCGCGGAAACCCTCGGTTGTCGTTCAAACGAACTTGCCGCACGATCAGATGCGGTCGAATTCGCTCGATCTGGTCGATGACCTTCTCGTCGTTGCGTATCAGACGAGCCGTCCCGGGATGACACCGGCCGGGATCGAGATCCTGAACGTCAGCGATCCGTCCGCTCCGCGCTCGATCGCGATGTTCGACGCCTCCGGGCCCCACTCGCGCGGCGCCCATCACCTCTGGTTTGTGGACGGGGAGTACATCCACACGAGCTGCGGCGCCCCTGACTTCACGCCACGAAACGGGAAGGATGACCAGATCTACCGCATTATTGACGTTCGCCAGCCGACGAAGCCGACTGAGGTGGGGCGCTGGTGGCTGCCAGGGACCCGCGACACCGACCCGGAGCCGCCGCTCCCGCGGCATCCCCACGACACGGGCTATCGGGCTCACAACACGAACGTCTACCCGCGGCGGCCGGATCGCGCCTACCTGGGCTACATCGACGGCGGCGTGGTCATCCTGGACATCTCGGACAAGGCGCGCCCCCGCCTCGTGAGCCGCTGGGATTACCACCCGCCGTTTCCGGGCTTCACCCATACGGTGCTGCCATTTTTCGATCGCAATCTCCTGATCGTGAGCGACGAGTCGGTCATGAACGGAGGCAAGGATTGGCCGAAGCTCGTGTGGGTGGTGGACGCGCGGGAGGAGACCAATCTCGTCCCGCTGAGCACGTGCCCGATGCCACCGGTCGAGAGCTTCGCGGCGCGAGGGGGACGCTACGGCGCCCACAACCTTCACGAAAACCGGCCGGCCCCGGGCTCCTGGATCTCCGAGACCATCGTGGTGGGGACGTTTTTCAACGGCGGCGTGCGCGCCTATGACGTCTCCAATCCGTTCCGCCCCGAAGAGGTGGCGTACTTCGTCCCGCCCGCCCCCCGCCGATCCCCGGCAGGCGAGATCCAGCTGAACGACGTCTTCGTGGACGAGCGCGGCGTTGTCTACTCCGTGGACCGCCTCACGGGTGGCCTCTATGTCTTCGAGATGACCGTGTGACGGCCTGGCGTCGCCAGACGTCCTGATCGATCGCTACTGAGGCTGCAACAGGCCGCCAGGTTTGCCTCGCTATACGGTTCTGTCCAATTGTAATTACGTGCCTACAGATCAGCGATGAGGAGGAGGAATGGACAAGGAAAAGGCAAAGGCCTTTGCAGATAAGGTATTTGGCGACATGGCAGGTGCAATGGCCGCAGGTATGGGGTATGTGGGTACCAAGACCGGACTCTTTCGCGCAATGGCGGGGAAAGGACCTCTGCGGCTGGAAGACGTTGTGCGTGAATGCGGATTACAGCCGCGTTGTGTCGAAGAGTGGTTGAAAGGAATGGTCTGCGCGGGATACTTGGAATATGATCCTGGTGCGGAGACGTTTAAGCTGCCAGACGAACATGCCTATTTGTTGGCTTCAGACGAGACCGATCATTTCCTGGGTGGCTTATTTTGCATGGTGCCAGTCTTATTGCGCGTCGCACCGAGAGTCGCGGAGACCTTTGAAAAGGGCGGGGGCGTGCGCTTTGAAGAGTACGGTCCAGATGGCGTGCTCGCTCTCGATATGGTCAATCGTGGACAGTACGAGCATCGCTTCGCCAGTTACTGGCTCAAGGCACTGCCCGATGTCGTCCAGCGCTTACAGGCGGGTGCGCGCGTGTTAGATGTCGGTTGCGGCGTGGGCCGCGTCTGCGCGACACTGGCAAAGGCTTTTCCGAACGCCGACGTTGTGGGCCTGGACCCAGATGTCGAGTCCATCAGGCAGGCCAATGCTATGGCAGAGGCTGCTGGAATGGGAGGTCGCGTGCGTTTCCTGGCGCAGACGATCAGCGACCTTGATCCCGCAGATGGATTTGATCTGATAACGGCGTGTGATTGCATCCACGATTTTGCCGCGCCGGTTGCTACGCTGAAGAATATTCGCGCGTTGTTAAAGCCGGACGGAACGTTGTTCGTTGTGGAGCCTAAGGTCGCGAACCGGCTGGAAGACAATCACAATCCCGTCGCCACCATGTTTTACGGCTTCAGCGTCTTTCATTGCATGACACAGTCCTTGGCTCAAGGAGGGCTTGGATTGGGGACTTGCCTGGGTCCGGCGAGAACAGAGAAGCTGCTGCGAGAGGCGGGGTTTACGCGATTTGAGGTATTGGATATCAAGAGCCAAGTGAACCTGTTCTACGCGGCCCAACCGTGAATTGCCGGGTATCGGAGGGTCTTGGCGGGCCTCCGTGCGGCACGCGTTTCCACCGGCAGCTTGGTCAGCTTCTATCTCACACCCGGATGTCGCGAGTCTGGTTCAATTGAGAGGCTCCGACCGCGGAGGGTGCTATGAGCTATGAGAATGTAAACGTACGGATCGAAGATCGCGTTGGCTGGCTTGAATATCATCGTCCTCCCGTGAACGCCTTTGACTGGGCCATGCTCCACGAGGTCGGCCAGGTACTGAGTGAGTTACTCGCCGATTCACGCGTGCGGGTGATCATCTTTGCGAGCGCGCTGGAGAAGTACTTCACGGTCGGAGCAGATATCCGCATGATGCTGGAGGCGGAACAAGATGGAATGCGCAAATGGGTGAGGACCTGCCACGCGTTGGTTCGCGAGATGCGGCAAGCCCGGAAGCCGCTGCTGGCGGCGATTCACGGCACGGCGGTAGGGGCGGGTCTTGAACTCGTCATGCACGGCGACGTGCGCTTCGCAGCAGCGGACGCCCGACTAGGCCAGCCGGAGATCAATATCGCGTACATCCCCGGCGTCGGCACTACCCAATCGTTGGGGAGGCTGCTCGGGCGTCCTCGCGCACTTCGGTTCCTCTACGAGGGGACCCTTGTGTCCGCCCAGGAGGCCCTCGCGATGGGGCTCGTGGATATCGTCGTGCCTCCGGAGCGGCTGCGCGCTGAGGCCCAGAGTTACGCAGTCGCACTCGCCAGCAAACCGGCCGAGGCGCTTGCCGCGATCCGGCGCTGCATCACGGAGGGGCTTGAAGTCCCATTCGATGAGGGGCTGGAGATTGAGCTCGAGGAAGCGATCCGGCTTGCTGGCACGCCAGACTTCCCGGAGGGCCTCCGTGCTTTCTTAGAGAGGCGTCCACCAAGATGGGCATAGCGCGCCCCGGTATCCTCTCTTATCACGCAAACGCGCTGGAAAGCTTAGCGGAGCTTGAACAGGTCGTGAGGGGGGGCGTACCCCCCTCTGAGTGCAACGACGTATGGCGAAGTTAGTTGGGCACGCGGCTGGAAGGCGGAGATGGCTTCGATCTCGATTAAATACTCCAGCCGCGCCAGCCCGCTCCCGCTAAATCCGCACGGGCGTGAACTTGGTTGCCTCCTGCGGAGTTTCGACGGAAGGGCCCCACCTTCAGTATGCGAGTGTTGAATGAGGCCCCATGCACTTGCTATCTTGCTGGTGGCGCTGCTGGCGCTCGTGTCGGCCTCCACTTCTAAGACCGCGGTCGATCCAGCGATTCAGCGCGGCCAGCAGATCTACGCCAAGCACTGCGCGACCTGCCACGGCGTGACCGGCAAGGGCGACGTCGCCGTGGCCACCAACATGCCGATCAAGCCGCCGGATCTAACCGATGGACGGGTGATGAATCCTCTCCCAGATGACTTTCTGGCGAAGATCATCGGTGAGGGTGGGCAGGCGGTAGGGCTTTCGCCCTTCATGCCCGGGTGGAAGCCCTTCCTCAGCTCGGGCGAAATTCAGGACGTTATCGCGTTTATCCGCGTGCTCGCCACGCCGCCCTTCAACCCGGCGGAGGCGCTGCCGGTCGTGGCCCGCGAAGGCCCTGAGCAGCCGATCTTGTTTAGCCACCTGATCCACGCTGGCAAATTTCGAATGGACTGCCAGTACTGTCACGCGGAGGCTCGGCGAAGTGTCGTGGCAGGAGTGCCTTCGGTGGCGCGGTGCATGGGATGCCACAAGATCATTGCGGCCGAGGGAAACCCAGAGGTGCAGAAACTACAAAGCTACTGGCAACGGCAGGAGCCGATCCCCTGGGCGAGAATCTTCAAGCTGCCCGAATACGTCTTCTTTCCGCACAAGAACCACATCCGCGCCAATATTCAGTGTCAGACCTGCCACGGCAAGGTTGAGACCATGGAACGCGTGCACGCCGAGACGGGGCGGAACCTTGCGAACGATCTGCTGAACCTGATCGGGGTACCGGTTGCCCCGCCGAAGCTCACGATGGGGTGGTGCATCGAGTGCCATCAGATGATGAATGTGACCCAGAAAACGAATGCTCCGCTCGACTGCACGCCCTGCCATCACTGATTCCCTCGGAGGGGGGCACGCCCAGTATTCATCTCGGCTGGCCTTAGACCGGCCAGCCTATGGCCGAGCCTCGCCCCCCTGAGGTTGCGCGGGCAAAGCCCGCGCTCGGAGCCGCCGCGCGGCTCGGAGGAGGCGCCCCGGCGACAGGCCCTGCGGGCCGAGAATACAATCGGAGCGCTCCGCACTAGGAAGATTCCTCGCTCGGCCAAGTGTCCAGGAGACGGCGGCCGAGCGCGCGGTGGCCGACGAAGAAATAGATGAGCATCGTGAGTGAGGCGAAGAGGTTCCCGACGAAGATCGCCCACCAGACGAGGGCGCCGAGGATCTGCTCGGCCACGATCAGCACGAGCCCGAAGAAGAAGACCTCGAAGGCGGCGAACAGCATGAAGAGACCGACCAGGAGAATCGGCTCTCGCTCAGCCGCGGCGACAAGGAAAGCGGCAATGATGCCGAAGATCACGAAGGCGAGCACGTGCACAATCGTGTACCCAACCACAGCGGCGATATTCACGTGAGCTGCCTCCGGAGCAGTCACCCCTTGGAAAAGGGCAGCGCCCAATAACGCAGGCGTCCTCAGTGGTCGCCCCTTCACAATGTCGTACAGGAGGAACCAGAAGGCAACGGCGCCAGCACCGATGAACCCCGCGATCACGCCGTCGCGAACTGCCGTGACGTGCCGACCAAGGATCTCGCGACCGAGTGCGCGGTGGCCGACGAAGAAATAGCCCAGCATCCCCGCCGAGGCCACCAGGTTTCCGGCGAGAACCGACCACCCGACCAGCCCGCCGAGCACGGAGCCTACCACTCCCTGAAGGACGAAGAAGAAGACTTCAAAGCAGGCGAACAAGGCGATGAATGCCCAGATCAGGATGGGCTCTCGCTCGAGCGCGGCGATCAGGATCGCGCAGAGCACTCCGAAGAGCGCGAACGCGATAACATGCAAAACCGTGTAACCGAGGACAAGCGGCATCGTGATATGGAGAAGCTGGGGGTCTCGGAGACCTTCAAAAATGGCCGCTCCCAGGAGCGCAGGTGTGCGGAGCGGCTGACCCTGGGCCAGATCGAAGACCAAGAACCACACCGCCACCAGGCCCGCTCCAATGAAACCTGCGATGATGCCGGTGCGGAGCTCGCGGCGGGACTCGCCTATCACCGACGCTCCCAGCGCCCGATGGCCCACGAAGAAATACGATACCATTGTGCTCGCCGCGAGAAGGTTGGCGACAAGGACCTCCCACCAGAGGAGTGTCGTGACCCATTTTGAAAGAAACCACGCAAGCCCAAGCAGGAAGATTTGAAAGCAGGCAAAGAGCGCGAGGGATGCCGTCACGTATGCGGAATCGCGCTCGGCGGCCTCGAGCAGCATGGCGCAAAGAATCCCGAACGCCGAAAACGCGAAGAGGTGAAGAACCGTATAACCGAGGACGGCCTTTGCCGTCACCTGGATCGCAGCGGGATTGCGAAGCCCGTGGAAGATCGCTCCCCAGAGGTGTGCGGGGGTGGCGAACGGCCGGCCATACAGGGCGTCGATGATCAGGAACCACGCAGCCACCACCGCGGCCCCGAGCACTCCCGCGATGATCCCGCCACGGATCACGCGCCGATCGAAGAGCTCCATGATTCCCTCTAAGCGCTCCCTTCCGAGCGCCGGCGTTGCCGGCGCAACCCTTGGGGGAGGCCTCGGAAGGGGGGCGAGCCCCCCTCCGAGTTAACCGCCGCCCCGAGCACTCCCGCGATGATCCAGCCACGGATCACGCGCCGATCGAAGAGCTCCATGATTATGCTCTCGAGCTGTCAGCCTTCAGCATGCTCCCGTTCCCCGTGCATAGCCCACCGGAAGTAGACCACCGTCATCGCGACCAAGTAGACAAGGGAGCCCGGCACCCACATGATGACGCCGCCGACGCGCTGGTCAGCCAGTGGCGTGATGCCGAAGGCGCGGGGGGCAAGAGTGTAAAACTGGTAGAGCGGCTCGTCGGCAAGAGTCACGAACGCGGCGATCAGAATCATCGGGATTCCTGAGAGGAACAGGTAAAGCAGTTGGGCAGGCGGCGCCAGTTCCGATTCACGCGGCCCGACCACCGGCCACCACAAGAGGAGCGCCGTCCCCAAGAAGAGGAGGTGCTGTCCGATATGAATGGTATGGTTCTCCATGGCCCAGTCATAGAAGAGCGGCACATGCCAGATGATCAGCGTGGCGTTATAAAGCGCAAAGGCGCTCAGCGGGGTGGTGAGCCATCGGAAGAGCCCATGAAGCAAGGGGAGCGATTTCATCGGTGATCGCTGCAGGCCGCCGAGCAGCAGTGGAGGCGCTACAAGCGTGAGAAGGAGGTGTTGGACCATATGAGCGCTGAAAAGGTAGTGATCGGCCAGCGCATGCAGGGGGCCGTTCAATGCGATAAGGATGACAAAGAGCCCGGAGGTAAAAGAGGCGACGCGCAGAGGGCTGACCGTGTCGCCACGCCTTTGCTGTGTCCGGCGGGCCATCGCCGCGTAGGCGGAGAGAACCAGCGCAAGACCGATGACTACCTCCAGATGAAGGTCTACGAGTGTCCAAAGCTCGGTACCCATGGCGTGAAATCAGTGTCCCGTGAGGAAAAGCGCGATGAGAGCAAGCACGACGCCGATCGTCAACGCGAGCGGGCCCGCAAAGAGCCACCGGAAGATGCGGTTGTCAAATCTGAGGTGCATGAAGAACATCACCACCAGAGAGAACTTCGCGGCAGAGAGCACGATGAGCATCGGCGCCAGATAACGGGCAAGGGCTGTGATATAGAAGACCGAAATCTCAACGGCGGTGATGACCGTCAACACGGCGCCGACCATCAGATAGGTCCGAATCGAGGGGTGTGGGTGCGACGGTGTCGGCTCCATCACCAGGGCCTCATGGTCTCACTGTAGTAAATAGACAAACGTGAAGATCACGATCCATACGATATCGACAAAGTGCCAGTAGAGGCCAGCGATCTCGACGATGGTGGCGTCCACCGGAGTGAGCCGGTTCCGAAGGGCCATCACCCAAAGCGAGAGGAGCCAGACCACGCCGACGCTCACGTGGGCACCGTGGAAGCCGGTCAGCACGAAGAACGTCCCCCCGAAGAGATTGACTTGAAGCGTGAGCCCTTCGTGCACAAATGTCGTGAACTCGTAGACCTGAAAGGCGAGAAAGATCGAGCCGAAGAACGGAGTGCCGAAGAGCCAGAGTTTCGCGCCAAGGCGGTCGCCTCGCTGCACTGCTGCGAGCGCGAGCACCATGAGAAGACTCGACATCAAAAGGACGAAGGTGCTGATCGAGGTCAACGGGATGTTCAAGATCTCGTGAGGCTGAGGCCCGCTCGGGCTCTTCCCTTTATACACCATGTAGGTCGCAATGAGAGAGCCGAAGAACATACACTCGGAGCCGAGGAACGCCCAGAACCCCATCTTGCGGTGATCGAGACCCGTGCTCGTCGGCAAGGCGTGCGCGCCAGCGTGGATTTCGGCTATCATCCGTGGGCTCCAGAGCGGTACTCGAACGCGAAGCGGTAGATGCCGTAGATCATGAGAAATGCCCCTGCCACGCTCACCCAAAGGTGGGTCAGCGCCCCGGCTGCCAGTGTGATGATGCCAAACGCCACGACGATCGGATAGTGCGACGGCGCGGGCAGGTGAATGGCCTCGGGGGAGGCTTCAGAGCGCGGTACGGCCGACCGGCGCCCTTTCTTTTGGGCCCATAGCTCATCTCGACTCTTGACGATCGGGACCTCGGCAAAGTTATAGGACGGCGGCGGCGAGGGGATCGACCACTCGAGCGTCCGGCCATCCCAAGGGTCTGCGGGTGCGACTGCGCCTCGGCGGAGACTGACAAGCGCGTTGAACAGAAAGACGAGGATAGCGACTCCAAGGAGAAAGGCTCCGGCCGTTGACGTACGGTTCCAGAGCTCCCAGTTGAGCCCTTCGGCATAGGTGTAAATTCGGCGCGGCATTCCCATCACCCCAAGGAAGTGCATCGGAAAGAATGCCACGTTGAAGCCGATGAAGAAGAGCCAGAAGTTTACCCGTCCGAGCCGTTCATCCAGCAGGCGGCCGGCGATCTTCGGCCACCAGTAGTAGATTCCCGCGAAGAGGCCGAAGAGACTCCCCCCCACCAACACATAGTGCAGGTGGGCGACGACGAAGTACGAATCCTGCTGTTGCATGTCCACGGGCGGCGAGGCGTGCATGATCCCGCTCAGCCCCCCGATCAGAAACATCGAGATGAACCCCAACGCGAAATAGAGGGGCGTCTGGAAGCGGATCCGTCCACCCCAGAGCGTCGCGAGCCAGTTGAAGATCTTCACGCCCGTCGGGATTCCAATCAGCATGGTCGCGATCGAGAAGGCGGAGTCTGCGACGGGTCCGAGGCCGACCGTAAACATGTGGTGGCTCCACACGCCAAAGCCAAAGAACGCGATCAGAATCCCCGAGTAGATCACCACAGGATAGCCGAAGAGCGGCTTCCTTGCAAAGGTGGGGAGGACTTCGGAGATGATTCCCATCGGGGGCAGGATCAGAATATACACTTCGGGGTGGCCAAAGAGCCAGAAGAGGTGCTGCCAGAGAAGTGGATTTCCCCCGGCAGCGGGGTTGTAGAAATTGGTGCCGACGAAGCGGTCGAACCCGAGGAGGATGAGTCCGACGGTAATAGGAGGAAAGGCGAGGATAATGAGGAACTGGGTGATGAGAGTCATCCACACAAAAGTCGGGAGCCTCATGAATGTCATCCCGGGCGCCCGCATGTTCACAATGGTTACGATGAAGTTAAACCCGGCAATCAGCGAGGATGCGCCGAGGACCAGGAGGCCGAGCAGCCAGAAATCGAGATTCTGCCCTTCGGAGAACGTCTTGGACGTCAGGTTCGCATAGCCGAACCATCCCGCGTTGGGGGCGGCGCCGAAGAGGAAGCTCGCGTTGATGAAGATCCCGCCAAAGAGGAAGATCCAGAACGAGAGCGCGTTGAGGCGCGGGAACGCGACATCTCTCGCCCCGATCATCAGCGGTACGAGAAAGTTGAAGAAGGCCGAACTGAGCGGCATGACGGCCAGGAAGATCATCGTCGTGCCGTGCATCGTGAAGAGCTGGTTATACGTCTCGGCGCTGATCAGGCTGTCGCGCGGGAACGCTAGCTGAAGCCGAATCAGAAGCGCTTCGATCCCCCCAATCAGGAAAAAGGCAAACGCGCTCACGCCGTAGAGGATGCCGATTCGTTTGTGATCGACGGTGGTGAGCCATCCCGTGAGGCGTCGAAGACGGCTCATTTCAGCGCTCCAAGATAGGCGGCCAGCGTCGCAATCTGTTGGCCGGTCAGCGGGAGCTTTGGCATGCGGGCCCCCGGCTTCACCGCCGGTGGGTCATTGATCCACCGCGCGAGGTTCTCGGGCGTGTTCTTGAGAAGCCCGCTGGCGATGCTCTGCCGGCTTCCGACGTGCGTGAGGTCAGGCCCGACCACGCCGGTCGAGAGCCCCCGGATCGTGTGGCAGGCCAGGCATCCTCCCGACACGAACGCTGCAGGGCCTGCGGCGGCCTCGCCGGTTGGCGGAGCCGGCGGCTCACGCTGGGTATCCACCCAACGATCGAATTCCTGCGGCGTCTCCGCGATGAGCAGCATCCGCATGTTCGCGTGGGAGAGCCCGCAGAATTCGGCGCACTGCCCGGGATATGCCCCGGGTGTCTCCACCGTAAACGTGAGCGTGTTGACCTTGCCGCCGATCAGGTCGCGCTTGCCGCCGACGCGCGGGACCCAAAAGCTATGAATGACGTCGCCGGACTTTAGCTCGAGCGTCACCGGGCGTCCTGCCGGCACGACAATCTCGTTCGCTGTCACAATCCCGAGCTCTGGGTACCGGATTTCCCACCACCACTGCCTGCCCGTCACCTGGATGGTCAGGGCGTTGTCGGGTGGGGGAGCCTGAGTCCGGAAGATTGTCGAGATCGTCGGAATCGCAATGATCGTCACGATGAGGGCCGGGATCATGGTCCAGCCGATCTCGAGACCCACGTGACCATGCACGGCCTTGGGCTCCTCGCGGCCCGGACGGTCCCGATATGCCCAGATGACCCAGACGAGCAGTGCCTCGACGATGATCAGGATGAAAAGTGTCCACCCGATGATGTTTGTGAAGAGATCACCGATTCTCGAGCCAAGGTCCGCCACGCTGTTGAGGGTGGACATAGGCGAGGAGCATCCCGCAAGCACGAAGGGACACAACAGGATAGGCGTGAGGCGCGATAGGCAGCGAGGAGGCGTACGCATTCCGTCTCAGTGGGGAATCATCCGACTACCATTTTGCCCACCGTCCCGCGTGGCCGTCAAGGCCGACTTGGGATCCGAGACCCTGAGCAGACGGAAATTGTCTGGAGACTATAATGAGCCCATGGTAGCCGGATAGATTGCGCGTGCAGGCTCAGAAGGCGGCGATGGCTTCGATCTCGATTAAATACTCCAGCCGCGCCAGTCCGCTGATAATCAGCAGCGTGCTCGTGGGCCGTTGGTCCTTGGGCAGGACCTCCATCCTTACGCGGTTATACTCCTCCCGATAGCTCCGGTCGGTCAGGTAGACCGTCGTCTTCACGAGGTGCTCGAAGCCGAGTCCGGCCTCCTTGAGAACGGTCTCGAGATTCTCAAACGCCTTCCGCGCCTGCGCGCGAATATCCCCGACCCCGACGACATTCCCATCCCGATCCGAGGCGGTCTGCCCGGCGATGAAGAGGAGCCCGCGCCCGCCCTCGACCAGGATCCCCTGGGAGTAGCGATCCGAGGCATCCACGAGGCCCTTCGGTTTCAACACGCGCTTCATGTCTTTCTCCTCCGTCATGGGCCAAGCACGCGGAAGCCCTCGCGTTCCGCTGCTTCGGCCTGGTGCCGGTCGAGGGTCACGAATTCGAGGGCAGCAGGATTGTCCTCGGCTGCTACCAGAGCGGCGCTGATCTGCAAGGCATCCGCCGCTCTGATGGGATGAGTCTCCACGACGCGCTCTGCATGACGGCGCACGATCTCCAGCGCTGTCACCTCGGACCAGCGCTCCCACGCGCTGAGGAGATCCCTTCGTGCCGCAAGAAGCCGCCGCGCCGAGCCGGGCTCTTCTCGCCGTCGTCGGGCAAGCGCCGAGAGCAACTCCACACGCGTCAGGGCCCAGACCACGACATTCGGGTCCTCGCGCAACCAGCGCTCGGCGCGGCCGGTGCTCCGCTCGGCCACCACGAGGGGAATGAGTGCGGAGGTATCCCAGAACCTCACCACCCGCCCTCGCGCTCGTTCAGGAGATCCTTGAGCACGCTGCCGCGTAGCCTCGGAGGTCTACGCCGTCCGAGCCAGTCCGGAAGTCCACCGGCTCCGCGGCGGATGAGCCCTCGGCGCTCCAGGCGCGCCAGCCGTTCCTCGTGAACCCTGGGACCTTTGACCGTGGACTGCAAGGGGAGGATTTGTGCCACAGGCTGGTCCCTGTCGAGCACCAGGACCGACCCGCCGCCCCTGACATGGTCCAGGTAGCGGGAGAGGTTATTCTTCAGCTCAGCAATCCTAGCCCTTTTCATATAGCTATGTTAGCCATGTTCATCGGTCAAGTCAAGGCCTGCGTGCGAGCGGTTGGGACACTTGTCGCTACGGGACTAAGAGATGTAGCCGCGTTCTTTCCAATACCGCTCCGCCGCCGGATGAAGCGGACCCTGCTCCCTGAGATGGATCTGCACCTGCCGGTAGCTCCAGGCCGGACGGGCCACGAGATGGGATGCGACCTCCAGCATGAGCCGGCATGACGTGCGTGTTGATGAACTCACGTTCAGATGGCATGCACGACTCCTGGTGTGGGCTGGGACACGGGTAGTCTGCCGGGACGCATGCGGGAATGCAATGCGAAATTTTGGCCGATGATATAATGCAGTTGTTCCTGATTGGACGCGTGGTGATTGCCGATTCTCACTGACCTCGTCCCGAAGGAGATCGAAGACGCCTACCACGAGGGGCGCCTCCAGGCCGTTCACCTCGACCTCTACCGCACCTTCCAGAAGCGCTATCCGTTTCCGTTCGACGACTTCCAGATCCAGGCGATCCTCGCGATCCTCGAGGACCGGTCCGTCATCGTCTCGGCGCCGACCGGCGCCGGGAAGACGCTGGTCGCCGAGTTCGCGATCCATCAGGCCCTGACCCGCCGGAAGCGGATCGCCTACACGACGCCGCTCAAGGCCCTCTCCAACCAGAAGTACGCCGACTTCTGCCGGCAGTTCGGCGTCGCGGAGGTCGGGATCCTGACCGGCGATGTCAAGGTGAATCCCCGCGCCCCGCTCCTCGTCATGACGACCGAGATCCTCCGCAACATGTTCTTCACCCGGAGCCTCCCCGGGCTCGGCTACGTCGTCCTCGACGAGTGCCATTACATGGGCGACGCGGGGCGGGGGACTGTCTGGGAGGAGATCATCGTGAACGCCCCGGACGACGTCCAGCTCGTTGCGCTCTCTGCCACGGTGGCGAACGTCACAGAGATCGCGGACTGGATCTCGCTGGTCCACCGCCCGATCCTTCCGATCATCCACGTCGAGCGCCCGGTCCCGCTCCGGTACTTCGTCGCGGATCTCTCCGGCCGCATCCACCCGCTCGAGCTGCTTCGGGCCGGGAAGGTCGAGTTGGCCGGGTTCGATGACGAAGTCGGGCATCGCCGGGGGCGCTTCACCGCCCGGCGCGTTGCAGACCCCGTGGAGATGATCGCGGCACTCCGAGACCACCACTGGCTCCCGGCGATCTACTTCATCTTCAGCCGCGCCGGGTGCGAGCGCGCGCTCGACGACTACCTGGCCGAGGGCCCGGCGCTGCTTACCGGGAAGGAGCGGCGAGAGGTCGAGCAGGCGATCGCCGAACCCCTCCGGGAGAGCCCGGCGATGGGGGAGAGCGAGCTGAACCAGACCATCTTTCAGGGGCTCGCGGCTGGCGTGGGGATTCATCACGCCGGGATTCTCCCCGGACTCAAGCGCTTGACGGAACTCCTCTTCGAGCGCGGGCTCGTGAAGGTGGTCTTCGCCACGGAAACCATGAGCCTCGGGATCCACATGCCCGCCAAGAGCGTCGTCCTCCAGGGCCTCACGAAGCGCACGGAGAATGGGTTTCGCTCCCTCAGCCACAACGAGCTGACCCAGATGGCAGGGCGGGCGGGACGGCGGGGGATTGATCCGGAAGGGCAGTGCATCATCGCACTCGACAGTCGGGACTCCGTCGAGGGGGTCTTGAAGACGGCCGCCGGCCCTCCTGAGCCGATCGAGAGCCAGTTTCGCCTCTCCTATGGCTCAGCGACCCTGCTCATGGAGACCTATCGGGATCCGGCAGTGATCCGCCGAACCGTCGAGGCCTCCTTTGGGCAGTATCAGAACCTCAAGCGAATCCGCGCCCTGGAGGGCGAAGTGCGCGGGATCGAAGCCTCACTGCGCGCCGCCGAGACGTATGAAGCGCCGTGCGGAGACTTTGATCGGATCGGCCGCTACCGCGCCCTCCGCGCCGAGTGGGAAGCCGAGCGCCGGACTCTAGGGCGGCGCGAGAAGGCCGGAAAGGGTGGAAACCTCTCCTCGACGGACCTGGGCCGGGTGGTCCTCCTTCGCCGTCGGGGCGGGGGAGAGTTGGGCGTGGTCCTCGGGGTCCATGATCTCCGGGGAGGACGGAGACTGGTGGACGCGCTGCTCCCGAGCGGGACCGTCCTCCGAGTCAAAGGCGGGAACGTGAAGCGAGTCTTCCGGTCTATTCCGACGCTCCCCCTACCCCGGACCCTGAGGAGCCTGACTCTGGAGCGGGGCGGGGGATGGGGACGGTCGGCCCGGGAAGTCTTGGCCCGGGACGGCAAGGGACTTCTGGAGCGGCTGGGGAGCCTCTCCCTGAAGGAGCTTCTCGCCCAGGAGCGCGGCGGGACGGAGCCGGCCCTCGAGAGTATCGAGTGCCATCGCTGCCCTTGGAACGCCCGCCCCCAGTGCGATGCGGCGTGGAAAGGGATCGAGAGGCTCAAGACCATGCTCGATCAGCGGCAGGAGGCGTTGGAGGCACTGAAAAATGCCTACTGGCAGGAGTTCCTCCAGGTGGTGAAGGTCCTGGAGGAGTTCGACGCGATCGATCACAATCAGCTCACCCGGAAAGGACGCCTGGTGGCGGGCCTCCGTCACGACAACGAGCTTCTGGTCGCTGAGGTCGTTGAACGCGGCATCCTCCACGAAAATTCACCGCCGGAAGTTGCGGGCCTCCTCTCTTTCCTCACTGAAGAGTCGCGTTCCGGCGAGCCGCGGGTCGTCCGGCTCTTCCTCAAGCAGCACCCGAAGCTACGGCGGAAACTCGGGCAGATCGAGCGGGTGGCCGAGGCGCTCCACCTGGCCCAGCGTCAGCACCGGGTGGGGCTTCCCCTTTCGGTGCACCCGGGGTTTCTTCCCGCGGTCTATCGATGGGCCTCGGGGGATGACGACTGGCCCAAGATCGTCGCGGAGGCGTTCGGGGGGCACGAAGGCGATCTCATCCGGGCGATGCGGCGCCTGATCGACCTGCTCCGCCAGCTCGCCGAGGCCCCGGAGGTGCCTGACGACCTCCAGGAGGTCCTCCGCCGGGCGGCCCGAGTGATTGACCGCGGCATCGTCCTCGAATCCGCGCTGATTTAGGGGGCTTGACTCAAAGATGGGACCACGTGAAGGTGAGATGTACGTAATCTGGTACAGGAGCTGAGACTATGAGAACGTTGACCGCAACCGAGGCGCGGAAGGAGCTGTTTACCTTGCTGAAACGGTCGGTCCGGGCACATCAGCAGTTCCGGATTGCCTACAAGGGGGGTGATGTCGTGCTCCTTTCGCAAGAGGACTACGAGAGTCTACTGGAGACGCTCGAGCTTCTCTCTACGCCGGGGCTTTTGAAGAGCATCCGCCAGGCCCGGCGGGAAATCGCCCGAGGTGAGACATACTCACTGGAAGAGGTGCTGGGCGCGCGGTGAGCGCCCCGTGGGAGGTTCGCTTCACAAAGCAGGCCAAGAAAGATGCCCAAACTCTCTCCCCCAAGTTGAAATCCAAACTCCGTGACATTCTCCTTGAGGTCTTGTCTCGCAATCGTTACGAGGGAAAGAAGCTGCTCGGCGACCTGGCGGGAAGCTACTCGTATCGGCTGACCTAGAAAGACCGCATCGTGTACAGCCTCGATGAAGAACGCCGAATCATCTACATCGAGCGATCTCGGACCCACTACGGGGACTGATAGGGATACCTTTTTCTGGATCATTGGCGAAACAGCTCCGCTGATGTCACCGACTTCACCGCCTGCATTCGGGTTACGGTCCCCTGGTGTAAATAAACCGAGCCGTCAGCCGTCTAAGGTGCCAAGGAGGGTAGAGATGGCCCGACCCTGGAGCCGTGTCGCCTTTACTTTGCTGCTGGCCATGGGCTTCGCCGGTTGTGCCGGGGCGGGGAAGCCGGCCTCGCCCTCGCGCCCTTTAGTCCCGCCCTCTCCGCACCCCTCCGACACCATCACCCTGCCGCCGTCTTCGCTCACTGAGGAGCAGAAGACCCTCCACGTCCTGAACCGCCTTGGCTATGGTCCTCGCCCAGGAGACCTGGAGCGGGTGAAGGCGATGGGCTTGACGGTTTACCTCCGGCACCAGCTTTTCCCCGAGGGGGCGCACGACCCGGAGATCGAGCGGCAGTTGCGGCCCTTCCCAACCTTGGCCATGACAACCGCCCAGCTTTTGAAGGCATACCCCCCGCCGGATCCGAAGCTGTTGGGAAGGATCCAGAGCGGGGAGATGAGCCGGGCGGAGATGATGGAGCTCTACCCTCCGGAGAAGCGTCCAGTGCAGATCACTCTGGAGCTACAGTCGGCGAAACTCCTCCGGGCGATCGCAAGCGAGCGACAGCTCCAGGAGGTGATGGTGGATTTCTGGTTCAACCACTTTAATGTCTTTGATGGCAAGGGCGCGGTAAGGTGGATGCTTACCTCGTATGAGCGGGATGCGATCCGCCCGCACGCCCTGGGCAAGTTTCGGGATCTGCTCCTGGCGACGGCGCGCCATCCGGCGATGCTCTACTACCTCGACAACTGGATGAGCGTGAGGAACGACTTTCGGCCGGTCCGCCCCGGTGGGCCCTCAGGGCTCAACGAGAACTACGCGCGCGAGCTTCTGGAGCTACACACGCTGGGGGTGGATGGCGGCTATACCCAAAAGGATATCATCGAGGTCGCCCGCTGCTTTACGGGCTGGACCATTGATCGGCCGAGGACCGACGGGACATTTGTCTATCGTCCAGCCGCCCACGATCCTGGGGAGAAGGTGGTGCTCGGGCAGCGGATTCCAGCCCGCAGCGGCGAGCGTGATGGAGAGCGGGTAATTGACATCCTGAGCCGCCATCCGTCCACGGCCAAATTCATCGCGACGAAGCTGGCGCGGAGATTTGTGGCAGACGATCCGCCTCAGGCCCTGGTGAAGCGAATGGCCCAGACCTTCATCCGCACGGACGGGGACATCCGGGCCCTCCTCGTCACAATCACCACCTCGCCGGAGTTCTTTTCTGACGCGAGTTATCGCGCGAAGATTAAGACACCCCTTGAGCTGGTGGCCAGCGCGGTCCGGGCGGTGGGTGGAACGACCACGGGAGGGCCCGCCCTGGTCCGGGCTGTCGCTCAGATTGGCGAGCCGCTCTATGGGGCCCAGCCCCCAACCGGCTATCCTGACGTGGCAGAAGCCTGGGTGAACGCGGGCGCCCTCCTCAACCGGCTGAACTTCGCACTGAGTCTTACCGAAAACCGCCTTCCGGGAACGCGGGTGGATCTAGGCCGGTTTCTTGACGGCGTGGACCGCCGCTCGCCCTCTCAGGTGCTTGAGCGACTGTTGGCCGGACTGGTTTACGATCAGGTGAGCCCCGAGACGCGGGAGACCCTGAGGCGGCAGCTCACCGATCCCGAGATCACCAGGGCCACCCTCGATGACCGAATGACCAACCCCGACGTGGAGAAGATCGCCGCGCTGGTGCTCGGGTCGCCCGAATTCCAACGCCGCTAGCGCCGTGCCGATAAGCGTCGCACGACCCACCTTCGGTGGGTACCCCGCAATGGAACGCCTCCGGCAATCGTCGTTTGTTCGGTCGTCGGGAGTACCTTTACGGGCACCGCGTCCGGCCGAAGGCCGGCGTGGTCGTACACCTCCGGTGCCCTCCTCCCTCGGGCCTCGATCTGCTCGCTTCTCAGCACGGCGCGAGTGGACGTCGAAACCTCTTTGCTCAGCCCGCGGACAACAGACTATAGACCCGTGACCGGGAGAGACAAGATGGAGATTACACGGCGTGCCTTGATCACCTCGGGTGGCCTGACGCTCCTTGGCCTCGGCACGATCCCGAAATTCCTCGTGAGGACCGCGTGCGCCGAGACGGGGTCCGCGCGAAAGAAGATCCTGATTGCGATCTTCCAGCGAGGCGCCGTGGATGGGCTCAGCATGGTCGTCCCCCACGCCGAGCCCGTGTACTATACGCTCCGCCCCTCGATTGCCATCCCACCCCCCCGGCAGGGCAACAAAGCGGGGGCCATCGACCTCGACGGCTTCTTCGGTCTCCACCCCGCCCTTCGACCGCTCCTTCCTCTTTGGGAGGAGCGCCGGCTCGCCATCGTTCATGCCTGCGGTTCTCCCGACAGCAGTCGCTCCCATTTCGATGCGCAGGACTATATGGAGACGGGGACGCCGGGGATCAAGAACACGCCGGACGGCTGGCTCAATCGGGCGCTCGGAGCCAAGCGGGATTCATCGCCCGCGCAATTCAGGGCCGTGGCCATGGGCTCGGTCCTCCCGCGCGCCCTCCGTGGAGAGATCCCCTGCCTGGCCCTGAGCAACATCGCCGACTTCGACATCCGGTCTGGCGGCGGGACAGTGAATGCGAAGCGAGGGTTTGAGGCGCTCTACGAGCGGGGCGTCCAGGATCTCTTGCATGGGACAGGGCGGGAGACCTTTGAGGCCGTCAGGATGCTCAAGGCCGCCGATCCGTTGCGCTATCAGCCAGCCAACGGCGCCGAGTATCCTCGCGGGCGGCTCGGCGACAGCCTCAAGCAGATCGCTCAGCTCATCAAGGCCGAGGTGGGGTTGGAGATTGCGTTCGCCGATCCCGGCGGCTGGGATACTCACGTCGCGCAGGGGAACGCGCAGGGCCAGCTCGCCAGCCTGCTTCAGAATCTTGCGCAGGGACTTCACGCCCTCGCTCGCGATCTGGGAGATCGGATCGCCGATGTGGTGATCCTGACGATGTCCGAGTTCGGCCGCACGCTCCAGGAAAATGGCAATCGCGGCACCGACCACGGGCACGCGACCGTCATGCTGGTAATGGGCGGGCCCGTTCGAGGCGGGAAGGTCCACGGACGATGGCCCGGGCTCGGGCGCGAGCAACTCTTCGAGGGGCGCGATCTCGAGGTCACGACCGACTTTCGAAATCTCTTCGCCGAGGTCGCCGTGCGGCATCTCGGGATTCCCGCCTCGACCCCGCTCTTCCCCGGCTTCGCGCTCACGCCATCAAGGTTCCCCGGAACGATTGCCTGAAACGCTCGACCCTGTCGGGGTAAAGAGCGACGAACCGGCGTTGAGACGAGAGCCAACTCCCTGCCGGCTATGGCAGGAGCCTCTTCACCCGTGCTATGCTGCCCCCCGACCAAGTTATGGTGATCAGTATATTCAATAGTTAGCGCGCAGGGCCTACAGAGGGGCTCAGACAATGACCCTGCAACAACTACTAGGCATAGAGGTACCGATCATTCAAGCACCCATGGCGGGCGTGCAAGGCAGCGCACTGGCTGTCGCCGTGTCTAACGCGGGCGGGCTCGGATCATTGCCCTGCGCCATGCTCAGTCTTGACACCATGCGCAATGAGCTGGCGGCGATCAAGGCGCAAACCGGCAGACCCTTCAACGTGAATTTCTTTTGCCACGTGCCGCCCACGCCCAGTGCCGAGCGCGAAGCGGTTTGGCGAGCGACGCTGGCGCCGTACTACAAGGAGTTCGGAATTGATGCAGACACCATTCCCGTCGGGCCGGGGCGTGCGCCCTTCAGTTCCGGAGCCGCGGACGTGCTAAGCGAATTCAAGCCCGCCGTCGTAAGCTTTCATTTTGGCTTGCCATCGGCCGAACTGCTGGCGCGAGTGAGAGCTTGGGGCTCGAAGATACTCTCTTCGGCAACCACCATCGAAGAGGCGCGTTGGCTCGAAGCGCATGGGGTCGATGCCATCGTTGCGCAAGGTTTAGAGGCGGGCGGCCATCGCGGCATTTTCTTGTCGGAGGACCTAAGTACTCAAGTTGGCACGTTTGCACTGTTGCCGCAAATTGTGCGGGAGGTGAAGCTCCCAGTCATCGCTGCTGGCGGCATCGCGGATGCGAAAGGCGTTGCGGCGGCTATGGCGCTCGGCGCAGCCGGCGTACAGATCGGGACGACTTATCTGCTCTGCCCTGAAGCCACCACAAGCGCAGTGCATCGCGCAGCGCTTAAGAGCGAAGCCGCCCGCCACACGGCGCTCACGAACCTTTTCACGGGCCGATCCGCCCGCGGAATTGTGAACCGCATCATGAAAGAGCTTGGCCCGATCAGCACCGTTGCGCCCGCTTTTCCCTTAGCCACGGCCGCCATCGCCCCCTTACGCGCCAAAGCTGAAAGCCGAGGCTCCGGTGATTTCTCGCCTCTGTGGTCTGGCCAGAATGCTGGCGGATGCAAAGAGGTACCGGCCGCCCAACTCACGCATGAATTGGCCGCCGATCTCTGAGCGGGTGTTGCCGTAGCCAAATGCGCGAGCCGAGCGTGAAAGAGCGGACCGGTCCTACTGCCAGAGCTGGGAAAGCGGAAACTGGATAGTCGGGAAGTCGGGGGTGGGCCGAGAGGCCGGGTCCGTGATCCAGTAGTGAGAAATCAAAGATAGCGCTCTCTCCCCAATTTTATTGACCTGTTGTCCACCGCTACGATATAGTGAAAAAATCTAACGATGATCAGAGGTTTTCGCTGGACCGATGGGGGTTGACGTGACGACGATCCTGAGCGAGGGGGTGTTGAAAGCCCTTCGGACGGCGGGGTTGCCGGAGCCCGGGGCGGTGACCTGGGAGGTGCCACGGGAGGCGGAGCATGGGGATTACGCCACAAACCTCGCAATGCTCATGGCCCGCGCGGTGAAACAGTCCCCGCGGCGGGTGGCCGAGGCGATTCGGGATCACCTGCCGCCCATCGAGGCCGTCGAGCGGGTCGAGGTGGCGGGTCCGGGATTTCTCAATGTCTTTCTGACCTCGGGGTGGCGCCGCGAGGCGCTCAGGGAGGTCCTGACAGCCGGCGAGGGCTATGGCCGGAGCAACCTCGGGCAGGGGCGGCTGGTCCAGGTGGAGTTTGTCTCGGCGAATCCCACCGGCCCGCTGGTCATCGTAAATGCCCGCGCCGCGGCGGTTGGAGACGCGCTGGTCCGGATCTTGAGAGCGGTCGGGTTCGACGCGCGCGGGGAATACTATATCAACGACGCGGGGAACCAGTTCCTCAACCTGGCCCGCGCGATGGAATGCCGCCTCCGCCAGGCCCTCGGCGAAGTCGCTCCGCTCCCTGAGGGCGCTTATCCCGGCGAGTACGTTATTGACCTGGCCAAGGCGTACCTCGACCTTCATGGCGCCGACGTCGTGAAGCTTCCCGAGGGAGAGCGGCTGGACCGCCTCGGGCAATTCGCCGTGGAGCGGATCGTCGCGGAGCAACGGGAGCTTCTCCGGCAGTACGGCGTGGAGTACGACGTGTGGTTCAGCGAGCGGACGCTTCGAGAATCAGGCGCGGCAGACGAGGCGATCCGGCTCCTCCGCGAGCGGGGTCAGGCGTTTGACGCCGAAGGGGCCATCTGGTTCCGCGCGACGGCCTTCGGAGACGACAAGGATCGAGTCCTCGTGAAGTCGGACGGCGAGGTCACGTACTTCGTTCCCGACATCGCCTACCACCTGGACAAGTTCCGTCGTGGCTTCGTCAAGGTGATTGACCTGTGGGGGCCGGACCATCACGGCTACGCCCCTCGGATGAAAGCGGCGATGCGCGCCCTCGGGCACCCGGAGGACGCCCTCGAGATCCTCATCGTCCAGATCGTGCGCCTCCTCCGGAGCGGTGAACTGGTCAAGATGTCAAAGCGCCGGGGGGAGTTCACCGCGATGGCCGAGCTGCTCGAGGAAGTCGGGCGGGATGCGGCGCGCTTCACCTTCCTCACCCGACGACACGATAGCCCTCTCGATTTCGATCTCGACCTGGTCACGCGCCACACCTCGGAGAACCCGGTCTATTACGTTCAGTACGCCCACGCCCGAGTCACCAGCATCTTCGACTTCGTCAGGGAACGGGGGCTCTCCGAGCCCGATTGGGAACGTGTGGATCTGAGCCCGTTGGCCTTGCCCGAAGAGCTGGATCTGATCAAGCGCCTCCTGCAGTTTCCGAGCCTCCTCGAGGCCGCAGCGCGGACCTATGAGCCGCACCGCGTTGCCTATTACCTCCAGGAGCTCGCGGCGGCGTTTCACCCGTACTACAACCGCCATCGGGTTGTCAGTGACGACCGGGCCCTGACGGCTGCGCGACTCGCCTTGGTTCGGGGCGTGGGCATTGTGCTCCGAAACGGACTCGGGCTCCTCGGCGTCTCGGCCCCGGAGAAGATGTGAAAGAGCGCTCTCGAGCCGAAGTTCACCTGGGGCGACGGCAGGTTGTTCTCCTGTCCGCCGGGCTTGTCATCGTCTTTGCGCTCGTGTTCATCCTGGGCATCCTCGTAGGGCGGGAGTTCGCAAGCACCACTCACCGCGTCGCCGCAGCCCCACCGCCTCAGGCCACGCCGGCGACAGTCCCGTCCTCCGATGCGGCCAAGAACGCGCGCGCCAACATGAAGGAGAAGCTGACCTTCTATCAGACCCTGACATCGCCGACGCCGGACATCCCTCCACCCGGCGCCACACCCCGTCGAAAGGTGGTTGAAGAGCGGATGGTGGTTAAGGGGCCTGAACAACGATCGGTCGTCGAGCCCGCCACTCCGAGCGCTGCGCCCTCCGTCCCGGCCGCGACGGTCTGGACCCTTCAGGTGAGCTCCTTCCGCAGCCGGGCCTCGGCCGAGGAGCAGGTGAAGCGGCTCATGGCCAAAGGCTACGATGCCTACTTCGCGGTGGTGCAGTCAGAAAATGGACAGACGCGGTACCGGGTTCGGGTCGGGAGCTTCGGGACCCGGACTGAGGCCGAGAACGTTGCGGATCGGCTCCGCGCCGATCTCAAACTGAATCCCTTCGTGACCCGCCGCTCGTAGGGGGGCACGTGGGGCATAGACTCGGGCGTATCCTGATCACCCAGGACGAGATTTCACTTCGGGTGCGGGAGTTGGGGCAGGCGCTCGCCCGAGACTACCAGGGCAAGGATCCCCTCCTCGTGGCAGTTCTGAAAGGGGCCGTGGTCTTTCTCGCCGACCTCATGCGGGCCACGGAACTGCCCACAGCATGCGATTTCATTGGTGTCTCGAGCTACGGGGCCAGCTCTCGCACCACCGGCGTGGTCAAGATCACGGCCGATCTCTCCCAGACGATCGAGGGGCGCGATGTCCTCGTCGTGGAGGACATTATTGACACGGGCCGGACCGTCGCGTACCTCAAGCGCAATCTCCTGACCCGCCACCCCGGCAGCCTCCGGATCTGCGCCCTCCTCGACAAGGTTGGCCGGCGGGAGGTGGAGGTCGAGCTGGATTATGTGGGCTTCTCCATCCCGAACGAATTCGTGGTGGGCTATGGCCTGGACTATATGAGCCTCTACCGAAACCTCCCCTACATTGCGGTTCTGGAGCCTGAAGATGGAGGGAAACTCCCGTAATCCCGTGGAGCGTTGCCTCTCATGCTATAATGAAAACACTTAGGGAACGCCCAAAATCGTTGAGCGGGTGATGGCCGAATGAACCAGCTTTACAAGAACTTAGCCCTCTGGATGGTGATCGGGCTGATCGTCATCCTGCTCTTCAACCTCTTCAGCTCGACCCAGTCCCCCCGCGAAGAGATCGTCTTCTCGGACTTCATGCGCAAAGTGGAGATGGGCGAGGTGCGAGAGGTCACGATCAAGGGGAACAACGTCTCCGGTCGGCTCGCCGACGGATCCAACTTCAAGACCTACACCGTGGACTACCCGGACTTGGTAAAGATCCTTCGGGACCGGGGGGTCCGCATCATTGCGAAACCGCCCGAGCAGAACCCCTGGTGGAATGTCGTCTACTCCGTGCTGCCGATGCTCCTCTTCATCGGCGTCTGGATTTTCTTCATGCGCCAGATGCAGGGGGGCGGGGCCAAGGCCCTCTCCTTCGGGAAGGCCCGAGCGCGCCTCGTCGCCGACAAGCAGAATAAGATCACATTCCAGGACGTGGCGGGGGTGGACGAGGCCAAGGAGGAGCTCAAGGAGATCATCGAGTTCCTCAAGGACCCACCCAAGTTCCAGCGGCTGGGAGGGAAGATTCCCAAGGGCGTTCTCCTCGTGGGACCTCCGGGGACCGGCAAAACCCTTCTCGCCAAGGCCATTGCGGGTGAGGCCAATGTCCCCTTCTTTTCTATCTCAGGCTCAGATTTCGTTGAGATGTTTGTAGGGGTCGGGGCCTCGCGCGTCCGGGATCTCTTCGGGCAGGGGAAGAAGCATGCCCCTTGCATCATCTTCATGGATGAGATTGACGCGGTGGGGCGCCACCGGGGCGCGGGTCTCGGGGGAGGCCACGACGAGCGAGAACAGACCCTGAACCAGCTCCTGGTGGAGATGGATGGCTTCGAGACCAACGAAGGGGTCATCCTCATCGCCGCGACTAACCGCCCCGACGTCCTGGACCCGGCGCTCCTCCGTCCCGGGCGATTCGACCGACAGGTGGTGGTCCCTCGACCGGATGTCAGGGGTCGGGAGGAGATCCTCAAGGTCCATGCGCGCCGGGTCCCCCTCGCCCCCGATGTGGATCTCCGACTGCTGGCGCGCGGGACGCCGGGCTTTTCCGGAGCCGACCTGGCGAACCTGGTCAACGAAGCGGCCCTCCTCGCGGCCCGCCGGAATAAGAAGGTCGTGGAGCGAACCGACTTTGACGAGGCCAAGGACAAGGTCCTCATGGGGGTCGAGCGGCGCTCGATGGTCATCAGCGAGGAGGAAAAGAAGACCACTGCGTTTCACGAAGCGGGCCATGCCCTGGTCGCGATCCTCCTGCCTGGGGCGGATCCAGTCCATAAGGTCACCATCATCCCGCGGGGGCGCGCCCTGGGAATCACGCAGCAGCTCCCGACCGACGATAAGTATACCTACTCGAAGGACTACCTCCTGAACCGGATTACCATCTCGCTCGGCGGTCGGGCGGCCGAGGAGGTGGTCTTCGGACAGAAGACCACCGGGGCCGGCGACGATCTGGAGAAGGCGACGGAGCTGGCCCGGAAAATGGTCTGCGAATGGGGGATGTCTGAAAAGCTTGGCCCTCTGACCTTTGGAAAGAGGGAGGAGACGATCTTCCTCGGCAAGGAGTTTGCCCGGCATCAGGACTACAGCGAGGAAACCGCCGTCCTCATTGATGGGGAGATCAAGCGGATCGTGATGGACTGCGCCGAGAAGGCTCGTCGTCTGATCGAGGAGCAGATCGAGAAGCTTCACTTGCTCGCGCGAGCGCTCCTCGAACGCGAGGTGCTGGACGCGGACGAGATCACCCAGATCGTTTCCGGGTCCCCGTTACCGGCCCTCAGCGCGGCGCCAGCCTGAGATTTCGGCCCCCCTTTTTCGCCCCGCACGGATCGCGCGGGATGAGAAAGGGGGGTTTACTGTCAGCGGAGGGAGCAGTGACGGTGGCCGGTCCGAGGGCCCAGGCAACGATCGCCAATCTTCGAGTCGGGGAGGGGTCCTCCGTCATTCTCGTCGGGGCCATCAATGTGAGCCCCGAATCCTTTTATCCCGGATCCGTCGCTCCCGACGTCTCCACCCTGGTAAAGCGGGCGCTTGGCATGGTGGAGGCCGGGGCCAATCTCATTGATCTTGGCGCGCTCTCCACCGCCCCATACCGGGAGACCGCCATCTCCCAAGAGGAAGAGGCCCGCCGTCTCAGTCAAGCGGTGGCGGCCCTGGTCGCCGAGGTTCCCGTTCCGGTCTCGGCGGACACCTCCCGTCCGATTCCGGCCAGGGCGGCGCTGGAAGCCGGGGCGCGAGTTCTCAACGACGTCACGGGGCTCCACGACCCCGAGGTCGCGGCCCTCGCGTCGCGCTTCCATGGCCTCGTCTTGATGGCGTGGGGTGACGGCCCCTGGAGTGGGGAACCAATCGAACGCGTCGGTGGCCTGCTCCACGGGGCGCTCATGAGGGCCGGGGCGGCGGGAGTGCCGGAAGAGCGGATTGTGTTGGATCCCGGGATCGGGTTCTTTCGCCGCACGGGGCGGCCGTGGCATGAGTGGGATAGTGCCGTACTGGGCCGACTCTACGATCTCCTCGCTCTTGGGCGACCACTCTGCGTCGCGGTCTCGAGAAAATCCTTTATCGGCGCCATCGCGGATCGGGAACAGCCGGAGGATCGGCTCCCCGGCTCGCTGGCCGCAGCGGCGATTGCCGTTCTTCACGGAGCCCATCTGATCCGGACCCACGACGTTGCCGAGACGCGCCAGGCCGTCCGGGTCGCCGAGGCCATCCGGCGCTTCAGCGCCGCGCCGATAAGCGTCGCCCGACCCACCTTCGGTGGGTGCCCGTAATGGAACGGCCTTCGGCCATTGGTCACCCTTTCGGTCGTCGGGCGTACATCTGCGGGCACCGAGTCCCGCCGCAGGCGGGCTTGGTCGTACACCTCCGGTGCCCTCCTCCCTCGGGCCTCGATCTGCTCGCTCCTCAGCGCGGCGCCAGTGCGGCGCGCAGAGGTTGGGCGCACAAGCAGTCTACCGGGCGGCTGAAAAACCGCTCCGAGTGCAGGCTGATCAAAAAGGTCCAGATGCAAGGCGGCGAGTCGAGCGCCGGCTTCGCCGGCGCAATCTTGGGGGGAGGTTCGGAAGGGGGCCGTCGAGGCCCCCTCCGAGGAAAGCCTTCGCCGCAGATGGGCCTTTTTCATCAGCCTGCTACCGGGTGAGCCATGTGGGATCTAATCCACGCTTTTCGGCTCCGCGATGCGTTGGACATCGGCATCGTGGCCTTCGTCATCTACCGAATCTTCCATATGTTCAAGGGGACCCTGGCGGTCCAGATGTTGGTCGGCGTGGGTCTCCTCGTGGCGGCCTCCGTCGTCTCACGAAAGGGAGAGCTCTATACCGTCAACTGGATTTTGGGAAATTTCTGGTCCTTCTGGGTCCTGGCCGTGGTCATTTTGTTTCAGCCGGAGCTCAGGCGGGCCTTGGCCCAGGTGGGACACACCGGTTTCCTCCGCAATCTCTTTGCGGTAGGCTCCGCAGAGCGGAGTCACGTCGTGGACGAGGTGGTCCGGGGCGTGGAGAGCCTGGCCAGCCGGCGAATCGGAGCCCTCATTGTCCTCGAGCGAGGCACGGGACTTCGACACTACGCAGAGCTCGGCGTCGCCATTGATGCCCGGCTTACGGCTGATCTCTTGGCGACGATCTTCCTCCCCTATTCTCCGCTCCACGACGGAGCGGTCTTTGTCCAGGATGGTCGAATTGCCGCGGCCGGATGCTTTCTGCCGCTCTCACGCAACGCCGGACTTGACCGGACGCTCGGGACCCGTCACCGGGCCGCCCTTGGGATCACCGAGGAAACCGACGCGGTGGTCATTACCGTCTCCGAGGAGACCGGCTCGGTCTCCCTGGCGATGGCAGGCCGGATGGAGTATGGACTGGACCTCGCCACCCTCGGGCGCCGCCTCGAAGAGTCTCTGGCGACGGAGACACTGCGCCCGTCCCGCTTCCCCGTTCTGGAGGGGTTGTTGCGCCGGTTCGCGATCCGCGAAAAGGCCTAGCAGGCTGATGACAAAGGCCCATCTGCGGCGAAGGCTTTCCTCGGAGGGGGCCTCGACGGCCCCCTTCCGAACCTCCCCCCGGAGGTTGCGCCGGCGAAGCCGGCGCTCGAATCGCCGCCTTGCATCTGGACCTTTTTGCTCAGCCTGTCCAAGTTTTTCAGGGGGCTGCTAGGCAGTTGTCATGGTGGGCCCCCGGGTTCTTCCTACCTGGTTAGCCGAACACTGGCAGCTCAAGCTCCTCTCAATCGTGTTGGCCGCGCTGCTCTGGGTCTTTGTGGCGAGTGAGGAGAAGGTAGAGACGGTCATATCCCTCCCGATCGAGTTTGGCCAGATTCCCCCGGGGCTCGAGGTCATCGGTGATAGTGATTCGGTGGACGTGCGGATCCGGGGCCTTCGGAGTGTGCTGAGCCGACTGGGGAATCGGGATATCCGGGTCGCGATAAATCTTCGGGAGGCCAGGGCGGGGGAGAGGACGATACGGCTCGCCCCCGAGTTGGTCCGCGCGCCCCGGGGGGTCCATATCCTTGGCGTGACCCCGTCTCGCCTCAAGCTCCATCTTCAACCGTCGTCGACCCCCGCGGCCCCTCAACTTTCCGAATCACCCGTCTCCCAGAGTTCCAAGTAGGTCATGCCACGGCTCTTCGGCACCGACGGCGTTCGTGGTGTGGCGAACCAGGAGCCACTCACCCCGGAGTTGGTCTTCCAACTGGGGCGGATCGGGGCGGTCCTCCTGAGAGAGAAGCGCGGCGCCGGTTCGCGCGGACGTCTCATCGTTGGGCGAGACACGCGCCTTTCCGGGCCGATGCTTGAAGCCGCCCTCTCCGCTGGAGTCTCTTCAGCGGGGGCCGAGTGCGTCCTCGTGGGGGTGATGCCAACGCCCGCGATCGCGTTCCTCACTCGGGCCCTCGACGCCGACGGGGGTGTGGTGATCTCCGCCTCTCACAATCCGTACGAGGACAACGGGATCAAGTTCTTCGCGCCGACGGGGATGAAGTTGTCTGACGAGTTGGAAGAAGAGATTGAGGATCGGCTTGCGTCGTTGGAATCTCTCCCGCGCCCGGTCGGCCAGGGGGTCGGGACCGTTCGCCCGCATGTGGGCGCGGAGGCCGCCTACGAGGCGTTTGTGTTTGGAACGGTTCCAGGAGTTCGGCTTGACGGGATGCGGATCGTGGTGGATTGCGCCCATGGGGCGACCTATCGCCTGGCCCCGAGGATCCTCCGGCGTCTCGGGGCCGAGGTCATGACGATCGGGGTGCGCCCGACCGGCCGCAACATCAACCATCGCGTGGGGGCGCTCTTTCCCGAAGCGCTCCAGCGCCGGGTCAGGAAAGAAGGGGCGCATGTGGGACTGGCCTTTGACGGGGATGGCGATCGCCTCATCTCTGTGGACGAAGCCGGGGAAGTCCGGGATGGCGATTTCCTCCTGGCGCTGTTCGCGCGCGATCTCCACCGGAGTGGGCGGCTCCCGAGCCTCTCGGTGGTGACCACGCTCATGGCGAACGTGGGGCTCGAGATGTCCCTCAAAGAGGCGGGCATTCGGATGGTTCGAACCCCGGTGGGGGACCGGTACGTGCTCGAGGAGATGCTGCGCCTTGGAGCGGTTCTCGGCGGGGAGCAGTCCGGTCACATCATCTTTCTTGAGCACTCGACCGCCGGGGACGGAATCATCTCCGCCCTCCAACTGCTTCGCCTCATCCAGGAAACCAATCAGCCCCTCAGCGTTCTGGCGGGCTGCATGCGGAAGTCCCCGCAGCGGCTGATCAACGTGGCGGTCCGCGCGAAGCCGCCGCTGGAGGACCTCCCTCGCCTGAGCGCGCGCCTCACACAGATCGAAAACGCGATGGATGGCCAGGGACGAGTCCTCGTCCGTTACTCCGGCACGGAACCCTTGGCGCGGGTGATGGTGGAGGCTCAGGACGAAGCGACCGTGGCGGCCGTGGCGGAGGAGATCGCCGCTTTGATTCAAGAGGAGATGGGATGAGACGCGGTTGGGGATTGTTACTGCTCCTCCTCCTCTCGGGGTGCGGGCGTGGGGGCCACGGCGGCACCTCGACCGCGACCCCGTCCGTCATCACGAATGCGTTTCTCTTCCAGCACAACGCCTCCGTCAACAGCGGGGTCCTCACGCGGTGGCCAACCCTTCCCATTACGGTCGACACGGGGCGGATTTCCAACGCCGAGGCCGAGTTCAACCGCTGGCGGGACGCCACGGGCGGGGCCGTCACGTTCATCTTTATCGGGGATCCGGCGGGCGTCAAGCTCCGACTCGGCGATCTGGACCCGGATACCTGCGCCCAGACCGTGGTCTTCTTTACCGCCGCGGGGAGCATCACGAGGGCCGACATCACCCTCTCGCCGATCTCGGGCACCCCCGCATGCGTGGAGACCCTAACCCACGAAGCCGCGCATTCGATCGGCTTTCTGGGCCACACCTCTGACGGTGGGCTGATGGATCCCGACGGCGGGAACGGGCAGATCACCGGGCAGGTGGCTGATATGATCCGGACCCTCTATTCGAATCCGGCGGGGACCATGGTCAAGGCCTCCGAGGTCGCCAAGGGGCGCTCGACGGCGAGCGGCGGACTTCGGAGTGTGACGTTCGTGACCCCCGCGCGTCGGCCATGAGACTTTCGGGGCCTCGAGTAAAGGGGTTCGTCGGGCTCATCCTGCTCGGGATTCTGGGATCCGGGATCATGGGGCAGGCGGCGATTGGCCAGCCGAAGGAGCAACTCATGATGGTGGTCAACGACGTCCCTTTCGATCGGGTCCGGCAGGCGACCCTCAACGCCCTTGGACCAGTAACGGTTGCGCGAGAGGAGAAGGGTCAGGGGATGGTCGTGTTCGAATCGGAGTGGCCCTCCCAGGGTGTGGACCGACTCACATACGACCGTGTGCGGGAGACGGTGACCGTGCGCCTCGAGCGCTTTGATCCTCTCACGACCAAAGTGGGCGTGGTCGTCGAGGTTCAGAAGCGCAAGAGGGACGGGGACTGGGTCCAGGAGGCGCCATCACGGGGCGCCGAACAAATGGTCCTCAGCGCGATCAGCGAGCGGCTCAGGAGTCGCCGATGAGCGCCGTCAAGGGAATCGGTGTGGATCTGGTCCGGGTGGAGAGGATGCGCAAGATGATGGAGCGGTGGGACCGGCGATTCCTCTCCCGGGTGTTCACGCCGGAGGAGCTGTCCTACTGCCTCAAGCGGCGGAGGCCGGAGCAACACCTCGCCGCGCGCTTTGCGGCAAAGGAAGCGGCCTTGAAGGCGCTTGGCACGGGGCTGAGCATGGGCGTCCGCTGGCGCGAGATCGAGGTGCGCCGCGGCCGAGGCGAGGCGCCGACGATTCACTTTTCCGGGAGGACGGGCGCCCTGAGCCAGGAGCGGGGCACCGCACGAGGCCTCGTGAGCCTCACGCACGACGGGGAGTACGCCATGGCGCAGGTGCTTCTGGTGGGGGACGAGTGATATTGGCTGGGTCTCGCCGGGGGCTGGTCCGCTCGCTTCAGGGGAGGCGAGGCTGGGGATCCCCTTCGCTCCACACCGCTCCCGCGACGACCCTTCCGTGGTTCGCGGGCGGGGCCCCCCCAATATCTCCCTCCGCGCCCTCCAGGCGCTCCAGTCCGCTCGGTCCCCCCCATCCCGCTCACGCACGGTGGGGACCCCGTCGCTCCCGCGAATGCTGCGCTCAGGGGACCCCCAGCCTGCCTCGTTTCGCAGTCGAGCGGGTGGCGCCGGGGATGCCTCCGAGAGCCGCGCGAAAGTGGGACCCTCGTCAGGGTGACGTAGCGCGGCTCGGAGGAGGCGCCCCGGCGACAGGACCCGCGGAGGGTCGGAAGTGATCCCCGTAGTCACGGGAGAGGAGATGCGGCGGATTGACCGTCGCGCCATCGAGGTCCTGGGGATCCCCGGGACCACGCTGATGGAGAACGCCGGTCGCGGCGCCGCCGAGGTGATCGCTGATCGCTTTTCTCCGGTCGCGGGCAAGAAGATCCTCGTCGTCTGCGGGAAAGGGAATAACGGCGGGGATGGCTTTGTGTGCGCCCGCCACTTGGCCGCTGCCGGGGCGCGCCCCCTGGTTCTCCTTCTCGCGGAGGTGTCCGAACTCAAGGGAGATGCCGCGCACCACTTCGCGCGCCTCGCCACGGCCAAGATCCCGGTCACGCAGGTGACCGAGGCCTCCACGTTACTCGCCAGGATCCGCGAACTCGGACCGGCCTCGGATCTTGTGGTGGACGCCCTCCTTGGCACGGGCGTCAGCGGGCCGGCCCAGGGTCTGATCTCGGAGGCCATGACCTTGATCAATGCGTTCCAAAAGCCGGTGATCTCCCTTGACCTTCCTTCCGGACTGTCATCGGACCGGGGGGGCCTCCTTGGCCCCACGGTTCGCGCGACCCTCACGGTCACCTTCGCCCTCCCGAAGCGAGGGCTCCTGCTCTATCCGGGAGCGCGGGAAGCCGGGGAAGTGGTTCGGGTCGAGATCGGAATTCCCGAGGCGGAGATGGCTCGCGAGGTCAGCACCTTCCTTCTCGAGGCCAAAGACATCCGGGCAATCCTCCCGGCGCGGCGCGCGGACCAGCATAAAGGGGACTTCGGCCACCTCCTGGTTTTGGCGGGGTCCCTTGGAAAAACGGGCGCGGCGGTCCTGACGAGCCTGGCTGCCCTCCGGGCAGGTGCCGGCCTTGTCACTTTGGCCACGGCGGAGAGTCAACAGCCGATCGTGGCGGCCATGGCGATGGAGGTGATGACCGAGCCGCTCCCTGAAACGCCCGCGCGCTCGCTCTCCCTGCGCGCCCTCGACCGAATCCTCGCGCTCGTGGAGCCGAGGGACGCCGTGGTCCTCGGCCCCGGTCTCTCGCTCGATCCCGAGACCCAACGACTGATCCGAGAGCTGGTCACGACGCTGGACAGGCCGATGGTGGTCGACGCCGACGGGCTCACGGCCCTTGCCGGTCACCTGGATCTCTTGGAGAAGGCGCGAGCCCCCCTGCTCCTGACCCCTCACCCTGGAGAGATGGCTCGGCTTTTGGGGTGTAGTGTCCGTGAGGTCGAAGAAGACCGGATCACGATCGTCCAGCGGTTCTGTCGCGAGCGCCGAGTGCACCTTGCGCTCAAGGGCGCCCGCACGGTGATTGGGTCGCCGGATGGCCGAGTCTTCCTCAACCCGACGGGGAACGTGGGAATGGCAACGGGGGGGAGCGGGGATGTCCTGACCGGCGTCGTCGGAGGGCTTCTCGTCCAGGGGATCGGCCCGCTCGAGACCCTCCAGGCTGGGGTCTACTTGCATGGCCTGGCCGGCGATCTGGCGCGGGATCTCAGAGGGGAAGCGGGGTTGATCGCAGGAGATCTTCTCGAACAGGTTCCACAAGCGATGAGGAGGGTAACGCGTGGGGACACACAACCTCGTGGTTGACGCGCCGGACCCAGAAGCCACTCGCGCCATCGGGGAGCGCCTGGCCAAAATCCTCCGCCCCGGCGATGTCGTGGCCCTCTACGGTGAGTTGGGCGCGGGGAAGACCTGCTTTGTCCAGGGTCTGGCGCGGGGCATCGGGGCCCGAAGCGAGGCGACGAGCCCGACCTTTATCTTCGTCAACGAGTACCAGGGGCGCCTTCCGATCTACCACGTGGATCTCTACCGCACCGATGGGCTGCAGGAGATTCTGGATCTTGGCGTCGAGGAGTACCTCTACGGCGCCGGGATCACCGTGGTGGAATGGGCCGAGAAGATCGAGCACCTCCTCCCGGCCGGGACCATCCGCGTGACTATCCGCGGGCTCGGGGACGAGCCGAGGGAGATCAAGCTTGAAGGTGTCCCGGTGGGCTGGGGCGGCGACGGAAGCGTGACCGGCAGGGAACCGTGACCGCGTGGTCAGGGGCCCTGCCCACTGGGAGGGTGTTTAAGGACGCTCGCTAGCTGCCAGGTTGCTCAAGGAAGGCGGCGATTCGAGCGCCGGCTTCGCCGGCGCAACCTCTTGAGGGAGGTTCGGAAGGGGGCCGTCGAGGCCCCCTCCGAGGAAGCCTGGTGGTGGTCGAATGATCACCACCACCCTTCCGGGTCACGAGAGTTTCCTAACCGTCTAAACTTTCAGAGAATTCCCTCCTGGCATCGCCATTGCTGTGTGTTCGATGGCGGGACGATGCCGAAGCGGACCAAGCCAACGATTCTGGACTGGCCAGCCAGGGAGCGGCCCCGGGAGCGCTTCTATACCGAAGGCGCGGAGGCCCTGGCCGACGGGGAGCTACTCGCTCTGCTCCTGGGGACCGGGGCGGAAGGGCGGACCGCGGTCGACCTCGCCCGGGAGCTGATCGCGGAGTACGACTCGCTCTCCGGGCTCGCGGCCCGGTCCGTCAAGGAGCTGACCCGAGTGAAGGGCGTGGGACTTGCCAAGGCGGTGCGCCTCGGGGCCGCCTTCGAGCTGTCGCGCCGGCTGCGGACGCCGCCAGGTGAGAAGCTCCTCCTCGGGAGCCCCGAGCGCGTGGCTGCCTACTATGCCCCGAAGATGGAGCACCTGAAGAAGGAGGTGTTTCGCGTCGCGCTCCTGGATAGCCAGAACGGTCTCATCCGGGACGTGCGGATCTCCGAGGGGACGCTCTCGGCGAGCCTGGTCCACCCCCGCGAGGTTTTTAAAGAGGCCATCACAGAATCGGCGGCCTCGCTGATTCTGGTCCACAACCACCCGAGTGGCGATCCGACCCCGAGCCGCGAGGATCTCCAGCTCACCCGCCAGCTCGTGGAGTGCGGCAAGCTCCTGCAGCTCCGCGTCCACGACCACGTGATTATCGGGCGGGGACGCCACGTGAGCCTGGCCGAGCGCGGCGCGCTGTAAGTTCGACACGCTTCGCCGGGGCACCCCTGGCGGGCTCTTTAATTGGCGTGAGGGCCTTTTATGTCGTGCATGCGCTGGCCGCCCGTTGCGGCGAGCCGCTTCACGATGGCCTCGCAGATTCGGCGGGGGAGCGTGGGGCCTTCGGTGATGAAGGCGGTAAAGTAGGAGACGGCCGTCGCCCCGCTCTCGAGGAGATGGAGCGCCTTCTCGGCGGAATCGATCCCGCCTGTCGCGATAATCTCGATGGTCTCGCCGAACTCCTTCCTGAGCCGGCGAACATTGGCGAGGGTGTTGGCGAAGAGGGCGGGGCCGGACAGGCCCCCGGCGCCCTGCGAGAGCCGGGCCTCCTCGACGCGCCGCGTGTTTCCGTAGTTCACGATCGTGATCCCCGCCTCCAGGGCTGCCGGGATGAGGGCCGCGTAGTTGTTGGATTCGAAGTCCGGCGAAAGCTTGACGATGAGCGGTTTCGCCGTGGCGGCGCGGACCGCCTTGAAGAGGCGACGCACCTCGTCAGGCTTCGACGACAGCTCGTAGACCAGGCGCGTGTTGGGAGAGGAGATGTTGACCTCGACCAGGTCGCCGAACGGGCTCAGCCCCTCGACGAGCGCGGCATATTCGTCGACGGATTCGCCGGCCACGGCCACGATCAGCGGGACGTCGTGTGCAAGATCGCGGAGCGCGCGCCGGTAGGCCTCGAGGCCGGGGTTTTTGAAGCCGTTGCAGTTCACGAATCCGCGCCCCTCCGGCGTTCGGATCCGAACGAGATTCGGCTCGGGATGCCCGGGCCGGGGCTTCACCGTGATGCTCTTCGTGGTCACCGCCCCGAAGCCGAGGGCCATCGCGACCCGGAGGATGGCGGGGTCGTAATACATCGAGGAGAGGATAACCGGGTTGGGAAGAGCGACGCCCCCGAGCACCGTCTTGAGGCGCTGATCGGTGAGGCGAAATCCAGACAGAGGCCCGACCGGGAGGAGCTTTAGGAGAGCTTGGCCAATCCGAACGGCCCGCGATTCCGGGAGGCGTTCCAGGAGGCCCTGGTATAGGAGCCGATAGGTAAGCTCAGCAGCGGCTGGGATCAGCTCCATGGCCCTCTCTTTCTTCCACGCGGCCGCTAGGATACACTACGGGCGCAGGGGGGACAAGGATGGAGGCGGGCGGGGCGCCGCGATTCGTCGCAGATTCCATGCTGGGTCGCCTGGCTCGCTGGCTCCGAGCAATGGGGTACGATACGCTCTACCTGCGTGGCGCGCGGGACGGAGACCTTCTCGAGTTGGCGACGCGCGAGCGGCGGACACTCCTCACGCGGGATCTCCGCCTGGCCCGGACCGGGGGCGAAGCCGCGGCCTACCAGGTGCGCGCCGATCGGCTTGATGCCCAGCTCGCCGAGGTCGTCGCAGCCTTCGGTCTCGACCCTGAGGCCGACCCGCTCAGTCGTTGCCTCGAATGTAACCATGTGCTCACCGCGCTTGAGGCTGGCGACCTGCGGGGGCGTGTGCCTCCCCACATCCTTGCCTCTCACCGCAGATTCTCTGGCTGTCCGGCCTGCGGGCGCGTCTACTGGGAGGGCAGCCATGCCCAGCGAATGCGGAATCGCTTGCGGGCCATCGCGCCAGGGGGCAGCTCGTAACAACATGGAGGTGGTCGTGCCGTAAGGAGGTCTCCTATGATCGCCAGGGACATTATGACGACCGACGTGGTGACCGTGAGCCCGGATACCCGGGTTGAGAAGATCGCCGCTCTGCTCTGGGGACGGCACATCAGCGGAGTGCCCGTGACTGACGAGGAGGGCCGGGTCGTAGGAATTGTCAGCGAAGCGGATTTGATGCACTGGGGGGAACCGACGCCACAACGATCCTGGTGGCTCACGCTCTTCGCTGATGTGGAAGCCCTGGCAAGCCGATTCGTCAAGACTCACGGGTCTACCGCCAAAGACGTGATGACCTCTCCGGTCGTGACCGTCACGGAGGATATGCCGGTCACGAACATCGCCCGACTTCTCGAAGAGAGGCGGATCAAGCGGGTCCCGGTCGTCCGCGATGGTTACGTCGTGGGGATCGTGAGCCGGGCAGACTTGGTACGGGGTCTTGCGGCACGGGGCCTCAATCCGCCGAGACCTGAGGCCCAAAATGACGGCGCGATTCGAGACCGGCTCTTGGCGACTCTGCAAGGGGGAGCCCTGGGCGACGGATCTACCGTCGCTGAGTATTGTCGTGGACCACGGGGTGGTTCATCTCTGGGGGATCGTTCGGTCCGAAGAGGTGCGCGAGGCCCTCCGCGTGGCGGGCGAAGGTGTCGCGGGCGTTCTGGCGGTCGAGGACCATCTCTTCCTGTGGCGCCGGCTCCGGCCGGCCGGTTAGTGGGGGGGAAGGGCGGAAACCCCCGGACGCGGCACCGGGATCTATATCCGTCGAACAAACGGAGGCAGACCGCTCGCCGGGAATCCGATGCCCAGCAGCCGAATAAGAGGGTGTGTCACGGACTAGCGGTTCCCACATCAAGGAGACCTCAAGAATGCCTATACGCCACAGGGAACGACACCGCACAGAACGCATCGGCTGGCTACGCGCGGCGGTATTGGGCGCGAACGACGGCATCATTTCGACAGCGAGCCTGGTGCTTGGGGTGGCAGCTGCGCATGCGACTCACAGCCACGTATTGG
>Ga0184637_10000052_pt1 | contig 70005 bp, 53 predicted proteins | sample PLM3_127_b2_FD_133143 | JGI IMG/M metagenome (GOLD analysis project Ga0184637, IMG submission 133143) | Groundwater sediment microbial communities from an aquifer in East River, Colorado, USA - PLM3_127_b2 | ecosystem: Environmental > Terrestrial > Soil > Riparian zone | place: USA: East River...
GGTACATGCTGTTCCTGGACGAGGTCCCTCTGCGGGAGGCGATTCGCGGAGTCTCGTCGTTCACCGAGACCTTCCCGCGCGAGGGACCGCGTGACCGGAAGGGCCGGTCGCTGCGGGACTTCGATCTGAAGAAGCGTCTCTTCCGATATCCCCTCAGCTACATGATATACAGCCGGCACTTCGACGGACTGCCGGAGGCGGTGCGCGAGCGGGTATACCGTCGCATCCACGAGACTCTGAACGGGGCGAGCCTCGTTGAGGCACGCGCGATTCTCGAGATCCTCCGAGATACCAAACCCAATCTCCCTGCGGGACAGTAGGAGGACCGAACGATGACGTTGGCTACGCTCACGCTTGCGATCGCCCTCTCCGCTCCCGCACAGACCACCGACGACGAGCTTCGGGCTCGCGCCGAGCGGCTCCATCGTGAAGCCATCGTCCTCGATACCCACGCCGATCTGACTCCGTTCATCGAGAAGGATACGAAGCCGGTCGAGATCGCCGACCCGGGGCTTTCCGGCCCGGCCTACGACCCGGGCTCGGATCCTCTCCATGCAGAGATCGCCGGCCCGTGGGTCGCGAGCTTTCCCTCCGGCCCTTGGAAGTTCACCGAGCGCCACTCGGACGGCTACATGGACCTCCCGCGCATGCGCGAGGGAGGGCTCGACGCGGAGTTCTTCGCCATCTACATGGAGGAGGAGCCGCGGCCGGGAATGGCGGTGAAGCGAGCGCTCGGACAGATCGAGGCGGTCCTCGCGCTCTGCGACAAGTACCGCGACGCCATAGCGCTCGCGACCACCGCCGAGGACGTCCGTCGGATCGCGGCGTCCGGCCGGATCGCCGCCCTCATGGGAGTCGAAGGCGGGTACATGATCGAGGACGACCTCCGGGTGCTCCGCCTGTTTCATCGCCTCGGCGTCCGCTACATGAGCCTCACCCACTCCTTCAATACTCACTGGGCGGACTCGTCGGGGACGGGAGAGCCCGTGCCTCCGCGTCATCGGGGGCTCTCTCCCTTCGGGGTCGAGGTGGTGAAGGAGATGAACCGTCTGGGGATGATGGTCGACGTCTCCCACACCGCAGACTCCACCTTCTACGACGTCCTCGAGGCGACCGAAGCACCGGTCATCGCCTCCCACTCCTCGGTCGACGGCGTGAAGGAGCACGCGCGAAACCTGTCGGACGACATGCTGCGGGCGCTCGCGAGGAATGGCGGCGTCATTCACATCGATACTGTCATCAAGTACATCGATCCCATCGATCCTGGCGAGCGCCCGAAAACACCGCTCTCGGTGTTCATCGATCACATCGCGCATGCGATCGAGGTCGCGGGAGCCGATCACGTGGGGCTCGGTCTCGACTACGGCTACGACGCCCCCGCCCCGGAGGGCCTCGAGCACATCGGAAAGCTCGGAGCCGTTACCTACGAGCTCCTGAAGCGAGGCTACGACGAAGAGACGGTGCGAAAAGTCCTGGGCGAGAACACCCTTCGGGTGATGGCGGAAGTGGAAGCGGTGGCGACGAGGCTCAGCGAGCGTCGCTGACGTCGAGGATAACTCGATCGGCGCGGATGAAGAGCCAAAGCACCGCCCCGATGACCGCAAAGACCGAGCCGCTCGCGAGCGCGACGAACCACCCGAATTCGTCTTTCAAGAGGGGAACCATGGGCGTCGCAAGGATCCCCGCGAAGTTCCCTCCGGTGTTCATGACGCCGCAGGCCGCCGTCGCGTAGCGGCCGCCGACGTACGTCGTTCCCTCCCAGTACGCGCCTTCGGTGAACTGATTGCCGGCAAAGCACAGAGAGAGGAGTGCAATCGCGAGGTACGCGTTCGGGGCGGCGGCGCCGAAGAACAGGAGGACCGCGACCGCCAGAAGGCCGGCGATCCCGGGAATCCGGCAGCCCCAGCGAGGGCCGAGACGCTTGCAGAGCCGGTCGCAGACCTCACCTCCCGCGGTGGCTCCCACGGCGCCGACGATCCATGGAAGAGACGCGAGGAACCCTCCTTCGAGGGCGCCGAACCCGCGGACGTCGACGAGATAGATGAAGAACCACGAGAAGAAAATGTAGAACACCACGTTCATGCACATGTAGCTGAGCGTGAGGAGCAGCACGTCGCGGTTCTTGAGGAGACGAGCGCAGGCCCCCTTGGGAAGCGTCGCCGATTGCCGCGGGCGGTCCTTGCGAATGAGAGAGAGCTCCGTCGGCTCCACTCGCGGATGCTCGGAGGGATCGTCGCGGGCGTACCACCACCAGAGCGCGGCGAGCGCGAGGCCGAAGGGCGCGGTGAGATACAACGACTCCCGCCAGCCGAGAGTCACCATGAGCCAGGCGATGAGAGGCCCGGTCAAAGCCGACCCGACGTTCAAGGCCCCGCTCGAAAGCCCGTTCGGGAAAGCCCACCGGGAAACGGGAAACCACGCGGCGATGGTCCCGCCCACGACCGGGAAGAGCGGACCCTGGGACGCCCCGAGGAGAAACCGCACGACGAGGAGGCACACGAAGATGGACGTCGCCGAGGTAAAGACGGTCCCGGGAAGGACACCACTCAGCATCGTAAAGATCGACCACAGAACCAGGATTGCGGTGAGAGCGAACCTCGGTCCGACGACCTGCCCGAAGAGCCCGCCAGGCAGCTGAAAGAGCGCATATCCCCAGATGGCGCTCGAGATCACCCAGCTCAACTGAAGGTCGTTGAGCCCGAGCTCCGTCCGGATCGCGAGCCCAGCGATCGAAACGTTCTGCTTGAAGACGTAGGCGAGAAGAGAGATGAGGCAGAGGAGCGCGAGGATCTGCCAGCGGACGGCGTAGCGAAGAGTTGCGGAGCGCGGTGTTGTGATGGCTCGCGTGCCCAAGGGGCCCTAAGATAACGGATCGTCTCCGGAAAGGGGAGTAGGCCATGCTGGACGGGAAGCTGCGTTGGGGGATATTGAGCACCGCGAACATCGGTCGGGCCGCCGTGATTCCCGCGATCAAAGCATCGAGAAACGGGGACGTCCGCGCTGTCGCGAGCCGCAATCGAGAGCGAGCGCACGCGTTCGCTTCCGACCTGGGCATCCCTCAATCCTACGGAAGCTACGAGGCGCTCCTCGAGGCCGAGGACATCGACGCCGTTTACATCGGCCTGCCCAATAGCCTCCATTGCGAGTGGACGGTGAGAGCGGCGGAAGTGGGAAAGCACGTCCTCTGCGAGAAACCGCTGGGCGCGACGGCCGCGGAGTGCGACGAGATGGACCGGGCGGCGCGGACGAACGGTGTCGTTCTCATGGAGGCCTTCATGTACCGCTTCCATCCGCGCACCGAGAGGGTCGCGGAGCTCATCCGCGGCGGCGCCATCGGACCGCTGCGCGCGATCCAGTCCACGTTCACGTTCCGCCTGCGCCGGGGTGACGACATCCGGCTCCAGAAGGACCTCGCGGGAGGAGCGCTCATGGACGTGGGCTGGTACTGCGTCAACGTCTCGCGAACTCTCGCCGCCGCCGAGCCGGTGGAGGTCCAGGCGTTCGCGCACTGGGCGGAGAGCGGCGTTGATTCGCAGATGGCGGGTGCGATGCGCTTCGAGAGCGGGCTCCTGGCGCAATTCGACTGCGCCCTCACTCTCGAGCGGCGCGAGTCCTATCAGGCAGCGGGACCCGACGGTTCTCTTTCGGTGAGCTCCGCGTTTCTTCCCGGAGCAGGGGAGTCGACGATCGAAGAGCACCACGGGCGGCTGGGCCGGTCGGTCCATACGCTGCCGGGAGCCGACGAATATCGGTTGATGGTCGAGCACTTCGCCGACTCGGCCCTCGAGGGCCGCGAGGTGCGCTATCCCGCCTCCGAGGCCGCGGCGAACCTCCGCACGATCGAAGCGCTCTACCGCTCGGCAAAAAACGGAGGGCGCCCCGAGCTCGTGCGATAGAGACCGAGCGGAACGAGCCGGCCCGGTGCTTGCGGAGGGTGAGAGAACCTTCGGCTTACGGGCGCGGGCCGTCCGGGAGAATGAGGTCGTTGTCTTTGACCGGCTCGGGAAGGGACAGGGCGGCGTCCCAGGGGGGAGGCGGGGTCTTGCCCTCGGGATACATCGCCTCCATCGACGCGAAGACGCCGTCGACGCGGTCGGTGAAGAGATCCCCGATCAGGAGGTCGGTCACTCGTCCCGTGAGATGCGGGTAGTTGCGGACGAACTGGCCGAAGCTGAAGCCGTCGTAGTACTCGCAAACGAGCCGCCGCATGCGGTCGACGCCTTGATTGAAGAGAGGACCCCAATGCCCGAGCTTCTCCGCGGAGAGTTCGCCGGTTCGAAGACCTTCGACGATGGCGTCCGCCGCCATTTCCCCCGAGCGCAGCGCGAGGAGAACGCCCGAGGAATAGAGCGGATCGAGAAAGCCGAACGCGTCTCCTACCAGCACCCAGCCGTGCCCGGCCACCTCCTTCGACCGGTACGAGTAGTCGCGGGTCGCGAAGTATCCGGTTACGCGGCGGCCCGAAGAGAGGCGCTTCTGGATCGCGGGGCAGCGCTCGACTTCTTCCTCGTAGGTTTTCTGATGGTCGGGCCGCCCCTTGAAGAGGTAGTCGAACGGCGCCACCACTCCGACACTCACCCGGGAGTCGTGCAGCGGGATATACCAGAACCAGCCCTGCCGGTTCGCGGTCTGAAGGACCATCGTCGCGCCTTCGTCTCGTCCGGTGTCGCGATAGGCACCCTGCCAGTAGGTCCAGATGGCGCTCTTGTTGAGGGTAGGATCCCAGACTCGGAGCTTGAACTTCTTCTGCAGAAGACCGCTCTGCCCGCTCGCGTCGACGACCACCCGCGCCCTCACCGTGGCCGCGGTGCCATCGTCCGTCTGGACCGCGACTCCCACGGCGCGGCCGTCCTCGAACACGACGTCGAGAACGCGGGCGCCCTCGTGGGCGACGACCCCGTGCTCACGGGCGTTCTCGAGCATCATCTGATCGAACTCGCTCCGGACCACCTGCCAGGTCTGTGAGCACTCGTGGGGCTTGTTGTCCCAGAAGTAGAACGGCGCCGACTCCTTGCCCGACGCGTTGACGAACTGCACGCTGTGCTTCTTGACGAAGCGGCTCTTCTTCATCTTTTCGAGCATACCGAGCCGCTCGAGCACCCAGTAGGTCTCGGGGATGAGGGACTCCCCGATGTGGAACCGGGGGAATCGCTCGCGCTCGAAGAGCTGGACGCGAGGACCCTCCCGGGCGATGAGAGCGGAGACCGTTGCGCCCGCGGGCCCCCCGCCGATGACCACGACGTCGGATTGCAGCTCGAGTTTGGGCATCCTGTTATTGATGTCTCAAGCCCCTGCTCCGGACAAGGGAATTTTGTAGTTTTGTCAGCGGAGCCGCAGGGACGGTGAGGGGTGAACCGGGATCGTTGGGTTTCCCCCGCGATTCGCCGGTGTCGAAACCCCATGATGCCGCTCACCGGCGCGCGCGCGCAAAGGACCTAGACTATCGCTCAGACATTTCCCGACGCAGTGAGGTGCCACCGTGCAGGGAAGCTTGAATCAGGACCAACTTCCGGAGATTCTCCATTCGCTCGCCTGGTCGGACGAGAGCGGAGTCCTCCAGCTCACTCAGGATTTCACCAGCAAGCACATCTATTTCGGAGAGGGGTCGATCGTATTCGCCCGCTCCAACCAGCACGCCGATCGCCTCGGCGAGCTCCTCGTACGACACGACCGGATCACGCGGGCACAACTCGCCGACGCGTCCAATAGGGTCCGGGCGAGCGGAAGGAAGCTCGGGTCCGTCCTGGTCCAGATGGGCCTGATGAGCGACGAGGACGTCCGCAACTGGGTCGCCGATCAGATGCGAGGCATCATCCACCCCCTCTTTGCGTGGAGCTCGGGAGAGTACTGCTTTCGTGAGAAATCGAATCCCGTCGCGGAGGATCTCGTCGTCGAGCTCCCGACGATTCCCACGATCCTCGAGGGCACCCGCCACGTCGAGAGCCCGGAGAAGGTGCGCCTCTTCCTGGGAGACCTGAGCCGCATCGTGAGCTACTCGACGGACCCCTGGATGCACTCGCATCAGGTGAGCCTCACACCTCACGAGGGATTCGTTCACTCGCGCGTGGATGGTCAATCGTCGATCGGCGACGTGATCGCAGTGACCCCGCTTCCCGAGGAAGCGACCCTGCGGTGCCTGTACGCGCTGATCTCCGCCGGATTCCTGGAATTCGGCGCGAAGGGGCGCAACCTGACTCCCTCCAAGCCACTGCGCCGCGTCTTCGAGATGCCCCTCCTCCTCTCGTCGCGGGAGTCCGCGCCGTCGAGACCGCCCGACGCGGATTCGGTCGCCTCGGCCGAGGACAAGAGGACCCGGCACGAGATTCTTGCGAAGCATGCCTCTCTCGCGGGCTGCACCCTCTACGACTGCCTCGACGTCCGCCCCATGGTGAAAGACGCCGAGATCCGCCGGGCGTACCTCACCTTGGTGAAGAAGTACCATCCCGACCGGCACCGCTCGGAGCATCTTCGCGATCTTCAGTCGATTCTTCACGAGATAGTCGCGAAGGCGACCGAGGCCTACGAGGCTCTGTACAATCCCTCGTCGCGCCGGGGCTACGACCAGTCCCTCCGCTCGGAAGCGCCGAGGGGCGAGTCGATGGCGGCGCCGATCGAGGCTCCGGTCGCGGCGCCCCCCACGCCCGACGAGACCGTCGCCGCCCGGTACTATCGAGAGGCGACCGCCTACCTGGCCCGCAAGGATTTTCACGAGGCGGTGAGACTTCTGGAGGAGGTGGTGCAGCTCGATCCCTCCCGAGCCGAGTACCACCGCTCTCTCGCCCAAGCGGTCGAGAACAATCCCAAGTGGCGCAAGGAAGCCGAAGCGCACTATCGCGCGGCGATGAAGATCGACCCGTTCGACCTGGAGTCCATCCTCGGGCTCGCGACCCTCTACGAGACCCTCGGCATGAAGCGCCGAGCGAAACCCCTCTTCGCCCTGGCCCTCGATCTCGACCCGGACAACCACGTTGTCCGAGCCAAGCTGCGTCGCTTGTGAGGCGTTCTCGAAAGAGAACGTTGGGGTGACGCGGTCTCCGAAGTTACCCGGACGACGACTCCAGGGATGACGCCTCGCGCGCTTGTCGCATCATGAGAGGCGCGGGTGCGGACTCGGACACGCGACTGCCGTTCCGCCGATACCGGGTCCATTACTTCCTGCCGTAGTCCCGCTCCGCGAATTAGGAGTTATGGACTTTGCAGAGAAGTCGCACATTTGATGGACTTCGGTCGCCACCGCGGCCAAAGGGATCGTCGTGGTGGAACTCGAGACCTCGGCGTTCGGTGCAGCGTCGACCTCGGTCTCTTTTCAGAACTTGTACCGAGAGCCGTACTTCTCCTCGATGAGATCGGCGAGGTAATCGCGATAGTCAGGCGGAGCAACCTTACCCTGGGGGTATTCTAGAACATTCGCTCACGGCTTAGTGCTTGTCCCTGAGCATCGAGCACGCGGACTTCTCGATAACCGAGTAGAATGGATTTGGGAATGCCCACGGTCCTGCGCGTCGGCGGGTATCGGTTCTTCTTCGTGTCCCTCGATCGAACGGAGCCGCCGCACGTTCACGTGAAGCGCGAGAACAAGGTTGCCAGGTGTTGGCTCGACCCCGTCGTTCTCGAGCGTGCAGGAGGCTTCAGCCGTGTCGAGATCAACAAGATCATGAAACTTGTTCAAGAACACCGCGAGCACTTCGTGGAGAAATGGTATGAGTTCTTCGGGCGTTGACATTCAAGAAGCACGCGCTCAGGCGTTGAGCGTCAGCGACGAGGCGTTGGCAGTCGATCTCGTGGACGGTCGAACTGTCATAGTTCCTCTGGTTTGGTATCCCCGGCTCTGGTACGGTTCGGCGGAGGAACGGAATCATTTCGAGATCTTCGGTGATGGCGCATATATCCATTGGCCGACATTGGACGAAGATCTGACCGTCGCCGGCTTGTTGGAGGGAAAGAGGTCCGGAGAGAGTGCCCCATCACTCAAGAAGTGGCTGGCATCGCGGAAACCCGAAAGCGAGAAGGGGGCTCGAAAGCCCGACCGACGCTCGCAGCGGTAAGCTCCTCAGCCCAGTTGAGGACAACGTGGTCGAAGGACTTGCGTAGCCCGCCGCGCGCGCTTCCTTCGAATTTGGGTGAAGTACCTATCAGTCTCTCCCTCTCGACCCTACAACCTTCGTCTCGGAGTCGAAGCTCTCGGTGTGGTAGGCGGCCGTGGGAGTGCTGGCCCTCACTTCGTCCCGGAGGCGAGCAGCCGGGTCGCTTCGGCGGTGAAGAATCGCTTGGCCTCGTCCCAGTCGAACGGGAGCAGCATATCGGGCATCGGCTCTCGCTCGGCGTCGCCGAAGTACGCGAGAGCTCGCAGCCGGTGATAGCGGTCCGTTCGCTGAGTGCCGTACTTGCGGTCGAACAGATCGAATGCGGCGTCGAGGGTCAGGCCCGCGCGGCAGAGCACGCGCAAGTCGACGAAGTCCTTGCGGGACCCTCGGCCGGCAATCGCCTCGATCTTCATCGCCGCGATGTCACTGTCCGAAGCGAGACCGAAACCCCAGGGCGTGGGTTCCACATCACGGAGCAGGCGATAGGGGTATTGGAAGAACGTCGTGGTCACGTCGGACAAGCGCACGTACAGGGTCTGTTCGCCCGTCGGGAGCCGCTCGAGCCTGGAAAACGCGCGCTCCAGCGCAAGCAGGAGCCCCTGTTCGTCGAACGAGGTCTCCCGGAAGAAGTCGAAGTCGACCGAGCGCCGATGGCGATGGCGCAAGGCGAGTGCGGTGCCGCCCGCGAGGTAGAACTCGCGAACCGCCGGAACGGCCGTCAGGCCGTCCAGAACGGCGAGCTGCGTAGCGGTGAGGATCTCGGTATGCACTCGTCAGGAGCGATCTGGAGGAAGGCCGCCCAAAGCGGCACGGTCCGTTTCGAGACGCGTTCGGTCCCGCCCTCGCGCAGGAAGCTACGGATGCGATCCCGCCCATAGTATCGAAGAAGTGCTCCGACGCTGCGCAACGTGCCGCGGTCCAGCACCCGCTCGATCACGAACGCCGCGTGCGCCACCGGATCGATGTCCTGGGCGCGCGTGTCATGGAACAGCGCGGACGACTCGGACAGGATCTCATCAGGCAACGGCATATTTGAAATCTTATCACGCGCGACAAGCGTAAGCGCGGCGCTGAACGCTCGCACTCGAGGGCCTCCTTTCGGGCTCAGCGGCCTTCGAAAGTCGCCGTTCGCTTCGAGAAGAAGCTCTCGATTCTCTCCGAGAAATCCCCTCCGTCGGTCCCGAGGAGGATCTCGTCCGTGGTTCTCGTCGACAAGAGCCGTGGCCACTCTTGCGCTCTCACTCCCTTTCGCGCTCTCAGCGCCGGCCGGAAGGGACCTTTGCTTTCAGCTCCTCGGCCCAGTCGAGAACGACGTGGATCCGTGTGGGCGCCGGTTCTTCCTCGCTCCGAATCATGAGGAAGCGCTGGCCGTCGGGGGAGACGTCGTAGTTGGCGTAGCCAAACCACCCGACGGAGCCCTCGTAACGTCCTTCGAAAAGCGTTTTGGGCTTCGACAGACGGAAGGACGGCTCGGTCTCGACGTCGACCGCCCATCTTGTCGCCACTGCGGTAGAAGATCTCGCGCCCGTTTCGCGCCCAGACCGCCTGGTTGCCGCCCTCCGTCGAAACTTGCCACTTGCCTCCCGGGCCGGGAAACGGCTGAACGTAGACCTCGCGCCGACCAGACTCGTCGGAGTCGTAGGCGATCCATCGTCCGTCCGGTGAGAAAACACCGCCCGCCTCCCTGGCTGGCGTCTGGAGAAAAGGGTACGCCTTACGCTCACCTTCGAGCGACAAGAGCCAGATATCCCAGCTGGTCTTGGGATGGTTGTCGCTGAACGCAAGCCACTTTCCGTCTGGAGACCAGGAGTCCGGTTCGGAATTCGAGGCTGTGGCTGACGTGAGTTTCTCGGGCGTGGAGCTCCCGTCCACCGCCTGCCAGACGAATTCGAAGGGTCCCGTTGCCGAAACAAATGTGACCCTCTCTCCGTCTGGCGTCCAGATAGGCATGTGCGCGTCCGGACCACTCAATCGGGTGAGAGCGTCGCGCTCCAGGTCATAGATCCATATGTGAGCTCTTTCGTCCAAGATCTTCACAGCGAGACGCTTTCCATCGGGCGAAAGGCGAGGGTTGTCATAATCGCGCCTCGTATCGGTGAGGGGCCGTATCCATCCGTTTCGATCCACCCATAGCAGCGTCTTCTCGAGGGGACCACTCGCGGGAACGTAGGCGAGAGAGCCGTCCCGGGAGAGGGAGAAGTGCGCGGTTCCGAACGGACTGAGAGTCCTGACCTCCAAGGAGAGCGGTACCGGCTGTCCCGTAACCTCGAGCCTGTCGAGATCGAAAGGCGCAGCTTCCAACTTTCCTTCGCGGGCGTAAACCAGATGCCCGGTTGACGAGTATCTTGAAAAGGATGCCCCTTCGACGAGGACACGGTGTTTGCCGGTCTCGAGAGAGAGAACGGCGATGCGCGACGTCTCGAAAGAGCCGGCCCAGATTGTGAAGAGCACTGCTTTCGCACCCGGTAGAAACTCCGGCCATCGGTGCGAAATCTCCCCCTGGCTTGGATCCGGTGTCGTTACGACCGAAGGGGCGCCGCCCGAAGCCGAGACGCGTGAGAGGCCTGACGTTCCCGTCGGTTCAAAGAGAATCGTGTCGTCGTCGCCCCAGCTCGCTCCCCACCCCTCGGGGACGTCGCAAAGCGTGATGACCGATCCGCTGGCGAGGTGTACTTTCTTCAACCGACCCAAACCGTAGAACCCAACCCACTCCCCATCGGGGGAAAAGAAAGCAGTGATAGCGCCCTCGGTACCCGGGATGCCGGCGGATTCCACTTGATCGATGGCGCGGACGTACAGCTTCATGGGGCGTCCCCCGACGTACACGAAGCGCGTTCCGTCGGGAGACCAGGCCACGACCGGATCGTTCAAGTGAGTGAGAGCTTCCTCCGGCGGGAGATTGAGGTCGAAGCGGGAGACGACGCGGGGCGCCGCTCGGCCAAAGTGCAGAAGACCCCAGACGGCGATAGCAACGAGCGCTGTCGCGACCAAGACCAACGGAAAGACCCGCGTCGGTCGGGTTTTTAGAGCGGCGGGCGAGGGCTCGGCGAGAGATTCTTCGATCTCGATCCGTGCGTCCCCGATATCGCGAAGGCGTCGATGGGGTTCCCTCTGGAGACAGCGGCGAAGAAGATCCCGGATCTTGAGAGGTGTGCGCTCGGGAAGCGCTTCCCAATCCGGATCCCGTGCCAGGATGGAGGCGATGATGTCCGAGACTGTCTCGCCGGGGAAGGCCTTCCGTCCCGTGAGGACTTCGTACAGGACGCAGCCGAACGACCAGATATCCGTCTTCCGGTCGAGAGCTTGGCCCCGCGCCTGCTCCGGGCTCATGTAGGAAGCGGTCCCCAGGATGACGCCGTGCTCGGTGCCTTCTCGGGTAAGGGTGGGGGACTGCGAAAGATCCGCGGGAGATTTCTCCTCCGCGATCGCCTTGGCGAGCCCGAAATCCAGCAACTTCACTTTTCCGTCGGACGTGACCTTGACGTTCGCGGGCTTCAGGTCTCGATGGATGATCCCCTTTTCATGGGCGGCCTCGAGGGCTTCTCCGATCTGCCGCATGATGGAAAGCGCTTCTTCGAGACCGAGACGTCCTCGGGCGAGCCTCTCGGCAAGGGTCTCGCCGGGCACCAGCTCCATGACGAGAAACCGGAGCCCCTCGGACTCCTCGAGACCGTGGAGGGTCGCGATGTTCGGATGATTCAGGGACGCGAGGAGGTGAGCTTCCCGCTCGAGCCGGGCCAGCTTCTCCTCGTCTCGCGCGAGAAATTCCGGGAGAAGTTTGAGAGCTACCTCCCGGCCGAGCTTCGTGTCGCGAGCCCGGTAGACTTCGCCCATCCCACCCACGCCGAGAAGGGACGAAACCTCGAAGGCTCCGAGCCTTGTCCCCGCCGGGATCGTCATGTCGCTTAAGCCTCCACCCGCCGGGCGAAGGCTACCACCGCAGGGCAGCGTAGCGATATCCTCTTCCGCCGAAGGGGGAGGACCGCATGCATTCATTGACGTTGGCTCTCTCGATCGCTCTCGCCGCCGCTGAGTGGCCGACCGAAGGATGGAAGACTTCGACCCCGGAGGCAGAGAACGTCGATGCCGCCGTTCTCGAGGCGTTTAACCAGGAGATTGCTTCGGGAAAACACGGCTACGTCGACGGGATGCTGGTCATCCGGAACGGGCGCATCGTCTTCGAGAAATCCTACACCCGCGACTACGACCGTCTCTTCGAGGGCAAGGGAGAGCGCGGGCCCTATAACTACTACGACCCCGACTGGCATCCCTACTACCGCAAGGGCCCATTCCATACCATGCAGTCGGTGAGCAAGAGCATGACCTCGACGCTCATCGGCATCGCGAAGCAGAACGGCGCGCCTCTCGATCTGAACGCCGCCGCCCTGCCGCTCTTCGAGGGTTTCCGCACGCGAGGCGACGACGCCCGCTGGCGTGCCCTCACGCTGCGCCATCTCCTCACCATGACTTCCGGGATCGAGTGGGACGAGACCACCGTCACCTACACCGATCCCAAGAACACCTGCGCCGCGATGGAGGGGAGTGAGAACTGGGTGCAGTTCGTGCTCGACCAGAAGATGGCCGCCGAGCCGGGAAAGGGCTTCGTCTACAACAGCGGCGTCACCGAGCTATTGGGCCAGATCCTGAAGAACGCCACAGGGAAGGATCCCGACGCCTATGCAGGCGAGCAGCTGTTTGGTCCGCTCGGCATCGAGGGCTGGTATTGGAAGAAGACCCCGACCGAACTCTCGGACACCGAGGGTGGTCTTTATCTGACAGCTCGCGACCTCGCCAAGATCGGATACCTGTACTCGAAGGACGGAGTCTGGGAGGGAAAGCGCCTCCTGCCCGAGGGCTGGGTGGCCGAATCCACCGCCCCCGCGGTCGTCGCCTCGGAGAGTCCGGGCCGCGAGCGGAAGTACGGCTTCCAGTGGTGGCTCCTTCCCTACGAGGGCTCGAAGCGCTCCTGGGCGCAGGCGGCTCTCGGCTACGGGGGGCAGTTCCTCTTCGTCGTTCCCGAGTACGACCTGATCGCCGTCTTCACCGCGTGGAACATCTACGACGGACCCTCTCTCGCGGCCCCGCTTGCGCTCGAACGGGTGATCGATTCGGTCCGTTGAGCCTCGATTCCCCGAAGGCACTTCCTCAAGCTGAGGTAAGGCTCGGCTTCCGCCGGAGTCGCCGGGAGGTGGCTGCCGCTGGCCTCGATCATCCGGACCACATCGTCGGCGACGCCGGCGAGATGGAGGGCGATGCCTTTTCTGGCCAGGTCGGAGGCGAAACGCTCGAGCGCAACCAGGGCGGTAAAGCGCATCTCGTGCGCATGCGTCAGGTCCATGGCCACGAGCTTTGCCCCTCGTGGAATCCGATGCTCCAGCTCCGCGAGAAACGGATCGACGGCGGCGTAGTGGAGATCCCCGCTCACCTCGACGACGACGGTCTCCGGGTTGTCTTCCGGCTTCAAGGGAACCAGGCGCTCGAAGTCGCGGCCCGCGGGGACCAGCAGACGCAGGCGGGGGACGCTGGTGCGCGCCAGATGGATCGCGAGGCCCAGGCCCGCGCCCATGAGGATGGCCCATTCGAGCGGCAGCACCAGGGTGGAGGAAAGCGTCACCACCAGAAGGAGGCGCGTCGCCTGGGTGGCGCGCCACATCCGTGCGATGGACTGCCAGTCGATCATGTCGCGAGCGATGACGAAGAGAATCCCGGCGAGCGCCGCCTGGGGGACGTAGGCGATCGATCTTCCGGCGAAAAGAAGGATCGGAACCATGAAGGCCGCCGCTGCGGCGGGTGCGAGCCGCGTTCGAGCGCCGGCGAGCCGCAAGAGGACGGAGCGGGTCAAGCTCGCGGATGCTGGAAAGCTCGCGGTGAAAGCTCCGGCGACGTTCGCCCAACCCTGCGCGAGAATCTCCCGCCTCATGTCCGGTCGAGCGCCGCGCGCGCGGGCGCTCACCGCGAGCTCCAGAGTCCCGAGAAGGGTGATGGCGAGAGACGGTACGAAGAACTGCTGGAGAAGGCTCGGGCTCAAGTGGGGAAGCGCCGCGTCGGGCCATATCCCCGCGAGCGCGGGCGCGCGATCGGAGACGAGGGGAAGGCCGCTCTCGCCATTCAATCCGAACGCCCAGGCGCCGAAGCTCACCGCTATCAGAACGGACAGAGCCATCGGACCCTTGGGGGAAAGCTTCTTGCCTAGCGAGAGCGCGAGGATGACCGCGATCGTCACCAGGACCGCGGGGACCGATGGGAATGTCCCGCTTCGAAGGTGCTCGAGAACCCCTTCCACCTCACCGAAGAGCTGCGCCCGGCTCACCGGAGGAAGGCCGAGCGCCTCGTCGATCTGCATCGAGGCGATGAGGATGCCTGCCCCCGCGGTGAAACCGACGAGTACCGATTCCGGCAGGAACCGCACGAGCGCGGCGCCGCCGGAGAGCGCGAGGAGGAGCCTGACTACGCCCGTGAGGAGGGTGAGGGTCGCAACCGCTCGCAGCCCGTCGGAAGAGATGATCCCGTTCGGGCCCAGAAAGGGAAGGAGCGCGCTCAGGATGAGGAGTCCCGTGGTGTTCGTGGGGCCGGTTATGACCTGCGCGCTCCTGCCCGCGAGCGCGGCAACGAGACCCGGCACCGCCGCGGTCGCGATCCCATAGGCTGGGGGAAGGCCCGACATCATGGCGTAGGCGAGGCACTGGGGAAGGCCGATGAGGGCGACGGTGAGGCCGGCGAATAGATCCGCGCGGACGGAGCCCCAGCCGTTCATTCCCGCTTGGCCGGCGTGGCCGGCGTGGGGAGTCGATAGGCCGCGTGCGAGGGTTTCAAAGGCCGAAGAAGCCAGTAAGGACGCCTCGTCCCATCGGGGGAGACCTGCCTCGCGGGCCGGGTCATCTCGAGCCACTTTCGATAATAGCGGTGCATCTTCTCGGTATCGACCACGACGTCGCCGTAGGCGTCGCTCGAGAGCGCCCGTTGAATGCGCACCGCCTGGTGCCAGCAGTGCATCCCCGAGATGGGGTCGGGCTGCACTGGAAACGTGAGGTTCTGATGGACACCCGAGTCCGTCCACCAGATCCGGCGCGTGTCCTGGTCCCGTGAGGAGTAGGGAACGACGCCCGTCTTGCGCGCGAGCGCCCAGGTGGACTCGTCGTGACGGATCGCGACCGTCGCCATCAACTGCCGCTGGCCGGTATCGGACAGCTTCCAGCGGCCCATGTGGTGGCTGCAGGCGATGACGCCGGGCCGAATTCCCTCGGTCACCCAGGCCTTGACCACGAAGTGGCCCGCGCGGGTCTCGACCCGTACGAGCTCTCCCGTCCTCACTCCGATCCGGACCGCATCGCGCGGATGAATCCAGAGCGGGTTGGTATGAGCGATCTCGTCGAGCCACTTCGAGTTCGCGCTCCGGGTGTGAATCTGAACGGGAAGACGGAACGTCGGGATGAGGGGAATTTCGCCTTTCTCGAGGTTTTCAGGGTGAATCTGGCTCTTGATGTAGCCCGGAAGAGCGTGCTCCGGCCAGCCCCACTGCGCGAGCGTCGAGGAGTAGAACTCTAGCTTTCCGCTGGGAGTGGGAAATCCGCGGACGATTCGGGAATCGATCTCGACCCCCACCGGTCTTCGTCCTTCGGCGTCGCCGGCCGGTGTCGGCTGCGGAACGATGTTGACCGGGGGCGGCTTCGGCGCCCGGGTGAACGTGCGGCCGCGCGGATCCACGCGCACGTCCTCGAGCTCCTCCTTTGGCACGTCCTGCTCGTGGAGGGCGCCCGCGCTCTTCGAGATTTCGAAAGCGCCGTAGCGGCGCATGTAAGCGAGAGGCGCGAGACCCTCCGCGGCTGCCTTCTCGGGAAGACCGGGGACGGAGTTCTCGAAGATGTACCCGTAGTACTCGTTGACTCCGAGCTTCTCCCCCGGGCGCTCGCGAGACTCGAAGAACTTGCGGATCCCCATCCCACCGTCCGGATCGATTCGCCAGGAAAGCTCGATCCAGAACTCGTTCTCCTCCCAGACCTCGCCCGGATTCGCCTCCCGGCTGTCCGTCACCGTTTCGCCCAGGCGCTCGCGAACGGCGCGCATCACCGGCTGGCGAAAACCGATCCACTGAGCGTCGTGGGTCTCGTAGGAGTGGATGTCATGGCGCTCGCTGCCAATCCCCATGGGAAGAATGTAGTCGGCGAAGTACGAGGTCTCGCTCCAGGTTGGCGTCAAGGCGACGTGGAGACCGACCTTCTCCTCGTCGTTCAGCATCTCGATCCAGGTGAAGCCGTCGGGATTGGTCCAGACCGGGTTATAGACCCGGGTGAAATAGACGTCGAGCCGCCCTCGCCCTTCTTTGATGAGGTGCGGGAGCAGGAACGACATCTCGTGGAGCGAGAGAGGATAGTCGGCGGGCCAGCTCATCTCGTTCCACACATCGGGGTGCGGCGGGAGGTGAATGGGCCTCGCCACGAACTTGTTCCAGCCGTTGGGATAAAAGGAGCCGGGCTTCGCCACCGCGCCGAGGAGCGCGTTCAGGAGGAAGAGAGTGCGCGAGACCTGCCAGCCTCCGAGGTTTCCCGCGGCGGCGCTCCGCCAGTTGTGGGTCGAAAGGCGCGCTCCCGCCTTCGCCACGATGCCCGCGACCTCGTCGATGACCGATGCCTCGACTCCCGATTCTCTCGCCGCGTACTCGAAGGTGAACTCGGGGTAGAGGCCGGCGAGAACTTCTTCGAAGCTCTCGAACGTCGCCGGCAGGTCGGGTCTCTCGGTCTCCAGGTACTCCCGCCAGTTCCACCATCGCCTCACGAACTCGCGGTCGTAGAGTTTCCTCTCGATGAGGTGCCGGGCGATCGCGAGGAAGATCGCCGCTTCGCTTCCGGGGTAAGGAGCGAGCCAGTGATCGGCGTGGGTCGCGGTGTTCGAGAGACGCACGTCGAGGACGATGAGCTTCGCCCCCTCTTGCTTCGCTTCCATGATGCGTTGGGCGTGAGGGTTGAAGTAGTGGCCGGACTCGAGGTGGGCGCTCACCAGGAGAATCACATCGGCGTTGGCGTGGTCGGGGCTCGGCCGGTCGAAGCCCATCCAGTAGTGATAGCCCGCGCGGGCGCCCGAGGAGCAGATGTTGGTGTGGGAGTTGTGACCGTCGAGACCCCAGGCGGCCATCACCCGTTCGGCGTATCCGTCCTCCCCGGGACGCCCCACGTGATAGACGATCTCGTTCCGCCGTTCTTCCTGGATCGCTTTTCGGATTCGAGAGGCGATGTCGTCGAGCGCCTCGTCCCAGGACACGCGCTCCCATCGGCCCTCCCCGCGTTTGCCCGCGCGCTTGAGGGGATGAAGGATGCGCTCGGGATCCTGCGACTGATTCAAGGTCGCGGGGCCCTTGGCGCAGTTCTTCCCCCTCGAGCCGGGGTGTTCCGGGTTCCCCTCGAACTTTCGGATCTCTTTGGTATCGAGATCGACGTACGCGAGAAGCCCGCAGGCGGACTCGCAGTTGAAGCAGGTGGTGGGAACGAGCATGTAGCGGCGTTCGACCCGTCGAGGCCAGGCAGCGGAGTCGAGCTCCCTCCATTCGTCCCACCGCTCCTTCGGGGGGAAGGCCGCGAGATGGATGCGACTCGGTCCCGGGTACGCTTGGCTCATGCGAGTGGAACCGCCTGGGCCGCCTGCACGTGCGCGTGCTCGTACGCCAGAAGGCCGAAAAGCGCCGCGATCGCCCCCAGGCTCCCGATGTGAGGGGCGAAAAGGCCGCAGGAGACCAGCGCGACCGACGTCCAGAAGAAACCGCGGAACTTCCCTCGGGTCATCTCCCACGCGGCGAGCCGCGCGTGCGCGGTCACGTGGCCGAGCGTCGACTCACCCCAGATCAGGAACAGGTGAAGAAAACTCGCGAGGGCAACGATGCGCAGCAGAGGCGCCTTGCCTCCCGGATCGAGCGCGGCGAGCGGAGCGAGAACCGAGGCCCCGGCAAGGATGGAGTGGACGACGAACTGCGGCGGCAGGAGCGGGTTCTGCCACAGGTCTCGCGCCTTGGCTTGCGCGAAGAGATACGCGGTATAGATCGCCGTCAGCGCCGAGAGGGGGATGCCGGGGATCATCAGCGTCGATTGAAGGCGGGAACCGCCGGCGAGGCTCGAGAGGAAATGCGCCGCGAGGACGGCGGTGAACCCGCCGATGATGTAGGCCCCTTTCACCAGCCAGCTCTGCCAGCGGCCGCGGGTGAAGATCATGTAGAAGCGCTCGGGATGCTCGAGATCCCAGATCAGGAGCGCCCCGGTCAGTGCGAGGAAAAGGCCGCCCAGAACCGGTGTCGCCCACTGCCAGAGCGGACTTTCCTCCGAGACGAGGTTCATAAGAACGAGCAGCGCGGCGACGAGGTACACCCCCGAGGCGATCCCCTTGGTCCAGGTGTATAGGCTCACGCGGAAGTCCCAGGGAGCGCGGTGGGGAACGTCGTAGGAAAGAAGCGCAGCGGCGGCGCTCCCGAATCCCTCGGGATGACCCGAGGTCACCTGGTGCGAGAGACTCCCTTGCTCGCTCCAGAGAAAGAGCCCGCCCTCGGGCCTGCGAGCGGCGAGCGGATCGAGCGTCGCCTGGTGCACTCCTTTGTAGAAGAGCATGGGCCCGGTGTCCTTCTCCGGTCGCCGCACGAGAACGGGCTCGCGGTTCACCGTCTTCGCCACCCGGGACGACGGGTCGTTCAGGTCCCCGATGAAGATCGCTTCCGTCGGGCAGACCACGACGCAGGCGGGCTCGAGGCCGACGTCGAGCCGATGCGCGCAGAAGTTGCACTTCTCGGCGGAGTGGTCCTCGGGGTTGATGAAGATCGCGTCGTAGGGACAGGCGGCGATGCAGGCCTTGCAGCCGATGCAGATCGCCTTGTCAAAATCGACGATGCCGTCTCGGCGTTGATACATCGCTCCCGTCGGGCAGGCGTCGGCGCAGGGAGGAGCCTCGCACTGATTGCAGCGAGTGACCTGCATCGCGCGCCGGGCCTGGGGAAAGACGCCCACGTCGACGTACTTCACGTACGTGCGGTTGACGGAGAGCGGGACCAGGTTCTCGGATTTGCAGGCGGTGCTGCACGCGTGACACCCGATGCACAGGGTCTGATCGATGACCTTCGCCCACCGCACGGGATCCGAAGCGACGGCCGTAGACATACCGGCTACGCGGTTCGCTCCACCACGTGAACGTAGACGTCCTTGCCGGCCTCGTCCTTCTCGGTCCGTTGCTCCTTGAGCGTCGCGAGCTTCGATACCTTCGCCCATCCCTGGAAGTCCGCGACCGATCCGGGATCGGTCGCCTGGACCTCGAGGATCTCGCCCACCTGCATGGTGTCGATCATCTTCTTGGCCTTGACGATCGGCACCGGGCATTTGGCTCCGCGCACATCGAGCTTTTTGGTCTCCATGGCTTCCTCTTTCAGTGCTTGCGGCCTTTGGCCGCGCACTCGTTCTTCCCGAGCTCCCACTCGGCGATCTTCTCCGGGGAGGCTTCGAGAACTCCCAGGTTCACGCGGATGATATCGGCATACGCGGCGGGAGGCTCGGTCACCTCCCGGCGCATCGCTTCGACGAACTTCTCTTCGGTCTTGATCTGGAGCTCGGGAACGCTCGATCTCAAGTCGCCCATTCGGCCCGACACGACGCCGTCGGGTCCGATCTCTGAAACGTCGGCGTAGTGCGCGGGAAGAACGACGGTATCATCCGGGAGAGAAGCGATGCGCTCCTTGAGCGTGTGAAAGAGCGACTTCCCCCAGGGGACGACCTGGCCGCCGAGGTCGGGGCGTCCCACGCTCTTGACGAAGAGCGTGTCCCCGGAGAACAGATATTTGCCGGAGGCGAGATACGAGGTTGAGCCCGGCGTATGACCCGGGGTTCTGACGGCTTGAACCTGGACACGAACTCCCTGGTCCCCTCCGAGCTGGATTTCGGCTGCGTCGGCGAGCTCGGTGACGTTCTTCCGGAGCTCGAAGTCCTCGCCCGCGGCGACGAAATACGGCGCTCCGCGTCGTCTCGCGAGCTCGGGCCCTCCGCTCACGTGGTCGGCGTGGACGTGGGTGTCCAGCACCTGCACCAGCCGCACTCCGAGCTCGTCGAGAAACCCCTCGTACCGCGCGACGTCCCGCGAGGGATCTAGAACGATCGCCTCGTCTCCGGCGCGGACCACGTAGGAAAGGCAGCCCTTGCCGCGGCGGTTGAGCTGCCAGATCTCGAAGCGGCCCTTTTCCACGGGAGCGAGCGGAACCGCGACCGGCTCGAGATGAGCTCCGTAGGCCGCCATCCCGCCGGAGACGTTTTTCGCCCGGAGGCCCTTCTCGTTCAGGAGCTCGGACACCATCGCCGAGGAGTCTCCCGAGGCGCAGACGACAACGATCTCTCGCCCCTTGGGGACGTGGGACAAAGCTCGCTCCTCATCCTCGATGAAATCGAAATAGGGTACGTGGACCGTCTCGAGAGGTTTCCTCCCCTCGAGCTTCCACCTCCCGAAGTCCGCATCGTTGCGGACGTCGAGGAGAACGACGGGATCGCCCGCGTCCGCCCGCTTCAAGAGCTCTGCGATCCCGACCGCGGGAGATTCCGTAGTTTCCATCGGCGCGTCAGATGAAGAGCGTCACCCGGGAGCTCGCCGCGTCGGCCATGTAAGCGGCTACCCCGCCGTACTCGAGACCGGATACCAGTTCTTCTTTCTCGATCCCCATCGCATCCATCGACATGGTGCAGGCGATCATCTTCACGTCGAGATCGCGCGCCATGTCGATGAGCTCTTCGAGGCTCGAGATGTTCTTGTCCTTCATCATCGAGCGGAGCATCTTGGAGCCCATCCCGAAGTAGTTCATCTGGGAAACTCCGAGGGACTCCGAGCTCGACGGGGTCATGAGCGCGAACATCTTCTCCTTGATGCCGTGTTTCGGACGGCCCGCGCCTTTCTTCTTGAGCAGGGAAAGTCCCCAGAACGTGAAGAATAGCGAAGTCTGGAGCCCCGCGGCCGCGGCCCCGGTGGCGATGACCATCGCGGCGATCGCCTTGTCGAGGTCTCCGCTGAAGACGACGAGAGTCGCCCGATCGTCGACGGTCCGCTCCCGGACCTCCGCGATGGCCTGGTCGATCTCCTTCCGGATCTCCCCGAGCTGCCGGCGCACTTCCGACTCCACGAGAGCCTTGATCTCCGCCGTGTCCTTCACGTCTTGCATAACGTCACCTCGCCGTAAACTTATACTCCATTCGCCACGTCGTTCCCACTGCGTTGACTGCTCCCTCATGCGCTTGCTAGCCTGAAATCCACATGAGGCCCTCGAGAGCCATTCTCCACTCTACTCTACCTCTTCGTCATCCAGATGGTCGTTGAAACGAACCTGACGTCGGAGCCGAGGCTCGATTCCGCGTCGACGTTCGTCGTCCTCGGGCTCTATCTGCTGTTTACGGGAGTCTGGATCACCCTCTTCATCCTGCGTTTCCGAAAGCCCCGGGAACCGTCGTCACTCTAGCTCGCGTCGTACGTCAGTCGCGGGCTTGTCGAATCGAAGTCCCTTGAAGGACGGGTGGCGCAGACTCCCTTCCGAGGTCCACTCCGTGAACTCCACCTCGGCCACCAGCTCCGGCCGCACCCAGTGAGCTCGGCGGATCTCGTGCGGCGTCTCGCCGAGGGGTGACTCCTCTTGCTCTCTGTCCTTCAAGAGTCGCATCAGTTCGTGAAGCGTCTCCTCAGTGAAGCCCGTACCTACCTGACCGCTGAAGACGAGAAGGCCTGCGTCGTCGTACACCGCGAGAAGCAGTGCACCGAAGCCGGTCCGCGAGCCCACGGGGTCGGTGTAACCGACGACGACGAACTCCTGGCGATGGGAGCACTTGATCTTCAGCCAGGTGCGCGTCCGCCGCGGCTCGTAGATGCTCGAGGCGAGCTTGGAGACAATCCCTTCCGCACCCAGCGCGCAGGCCCTCGCGAGCACCGCAGCACCGTGCCCCCGCAGGTGATCGCTGAAGCGCAGTCGATCGGAGGGGCTGCCCTCGAGCAGAGATCGGAGGAGCGCCTTTCGCTCGACGACGGGCGCCATTCGCAAATCGTAGCCGTCCCCGTAGAGCACGTCGAAGACGTAGTAGACCAGGCCCGACGGGTTGCCGCCGCCGATGGTCTTCTGAAGCGCCTGGAAATCGGAAGTGCCGTCGGGACGGAGGATGACGACCTCCCCGTCGAGGACCGCCTCACGCGCGGGAAGCTCTCTCGCGCTCGACGCGAGGCGGGAGAGCTTGTCCGTCCAGTCCAGGCCTCCCCGGCTGAAAAGGCGGGCGCGTCCGTCCTGAATCGACGAGAGGAGTCGATATCCGTCATATTTGATCTCGTGAAGCCAGTCGTCGCCCGCGGGGACCTCCTTCGAAAGGGTCGCGAGCTGAGGGCGCGGCGCCGCCGGGAAAGGGGCTTCGCCCGCGCGGGACAGTTGGCCCGGCTCAAAGGGCGCTCCCATACCGCGCGGCGATCAGTTCGAGGTGGGCTGGCCCGACGTTCGAGGCGTGAGTATTGCGACGTCGGCGTGGAAGAACGGGTTCCCGGTTCCGTCGAGAACCCGTCCTCCACGAATCACGACGTCATAACGGGCCGGCTCCCGGGCGCTCGCGCCCTCGCAAAGCCCGAGAACCACGACGAGGAGCAGAAGCTTGGAGCGCACGGCGCGGTCTTTATTCCGACGTCTTGACCGGGGCGGCGGCCTCCATGAGGGCGCTCATCGGCATCATGCGTCCATGGATCGGAAGGAGGTTCGCGATCTTCAGTTTGCGTCCCGTGCAATTCTCGACCAGGTTCGCGGCGAAGGGATATCCGGCGGGCGGCGGGGCTCCCGGCGCCGGCGGCGAGTAGAGGTCCGCCTGGACTAGGAATCCCTGCTTCGGAAACTGCGCCATCAGGAGGGTGTCGGCGTGAGGGCTTCCGTCGACGGGATAGAGCGCCATCGACATCGTTTCGTCCTCGACCAGCATCTCTTCTTCGACCGTTTGAATGATGAGGGACTTCGGGTTTTTCGCCAGGGCATCGGGCTCGATTCCGTGTGGCCGCTTGACGACGTCCTCGACGAACGACGCCGCTGCCTGGTGCACGATGATGGTGAGGCCCTCTGAGACCGCGGCGCGGATGCCTCCGGAGTGATCGAAGTGATGGTGGGTCACGACCGCGTGGGTCAGGGGTTTCCCCGGTACGAGCTCTCGCGCTTTCGCGATGACCGCGAGCGTCCGCGCCTCGCTCGGAACCTCGATGAGCACCAGATGATCCTGGAACTCGGCGACGACGCTGTGGTGGGATTGCCCGGTCAGGTACCAGATGCCCTTCGCGACCTCCGCCACCTCGATCGCGACCGGCGGCTCGGCGGGTGCGGACGCCGCGTCCGCGGGTGCCGCGAGATCTCCTCCGTCTCCGTTGATCGTGGTTCCGGTCACGCGCGTGACCGCGACGGTATCGCCGTCGAGCCGCGAGGTGATGACCGAGGGAAGCTTCAGGCCGTCTGTTTCCGTGTAGTCCGAGAACTCGGTCTCCATGAGGACGTCGCCCAGCACGGGGTTCGAGGTCTTGGAGACCACTTTCACGGGAAGCTTCGTAGTCTCGTCGATGTAGAGGGAATAGGCCGCGCCCGAGGGGGTGCTGACGTCGACGACGTCCTGGCCGCCTTCCTTCCGCGCGTTCGTCAAGTTCGACTCGGTGCCGAGCGCCTCACGAAGAATCCCGACCGGGTGATGATAAACCTCCGCGGCCCGATCCGTCGCGGTGCGGGCGGAGGCTCTCGATGCCGCGCCGGTCGGTGCCACGTTATAGGCCACGTCGCCGGCGATCCCTATGACCTGCCGGGCGGGTGGGTTCGCGGTCACGTACATCGGCGTCCGCAGCGCTTCCTGGCGCCAGCGATCGCCCGCAAAGTCGATGACTCTTCGGAGCTCGGTGACGGTGAACTTGGGGAGCTCGCCGTCGGGGCTCATGTTCTGCCCGAAGTTGAAGGCCTCGCCGTCGCCCTCGAGGATCAGGATCTTGACCGACGCGATCTTCGAGGGCCCTCCCATGGCCTCGGCCGCGTCCCGAACGAGCGCGGTCTCCGGTGAGCGCATGCAAGCGGCCGAGAGGCCCAGCGCAAGAGTGACGAACCATCGGTGGCGCATTCGATTCTCCTTTTTTCGTTCCCGCAATCGGGGATTAGAGACCAGGCGGGCCGGCGGCGCAAGTGGCCGGCCAGCGCCGGACGCGATATGGTTCCCGGAAACGAAAGGAACTCCATGCATCGTATCACCTGTTTCCTCATCGCCCCCATTGCCCTCTTCGGAACGTTCGCGGGTGCCCAGGACGACTGGGAGACCGTCCAGATCGAGGCCATCTCGGTCGGCGACGGGCTCTACATGCTCACCGGCCGCGGCGGGAACATCGGCCTCTCCGTCGGTAGCGACGGAACGTTCCTCATCGACGATCAGTACGCGCCGCTCACCGAGAAGATCGAGGCCGCGATTCGGAAGGTGACCCCGGACCCGGTGCGTTTCCTGGTCAACACCCACTGGCACGGAGACCATACCGGCGGCAACGAGAACTTCGGGAAGAAGGGAAGCATCGTCGTCGCTCATCAGAACGTGCGCAAAAGAATGAGCGTCGAGCAGGTCCGCGAGATCCTGAGGACCGACCCCATCCCCGCATCGCCCCCGGACGCCTTACCCCGCATCACCTTCACCGAAGAGGTGACGTTCCACTGGAACGGAGACACGATCCGCGCCTTCCACGTGCCCACCGCCCACACCGACGGCGACGTCATCCTCCACTTCGAGAAGGCGGACTTGTTTCACACCGGCGACGCGATCGTGAACGGACGCTATCCCTTCATCGACGTCGACAGCGGCGGAAACCTGAACGGCATCATCGCTGCCGCCGACAAGGTGCTTTCGCTCGCGAAGCCGACGACGAAGATCATCCCCGGCCACGGCGCGCTCGCGTCCCCCGACGACGTGCGGGCGTATCGGGACATGCTGGTGACGGCGCGGGACCGAATTCAGAAGCTCGTCGACGAGGGAAAGACCGCCGACGAGGTCGTGGCGGCGAAGCCGACCGCGGATCTCGACGCGAAGTGGGGGGCGCAGCCGGAGAGGTTCGTGCGCGGCGCTTATCACAGCCTGCGCCGGCGCTGAGGGTTACGGTAAGCCGAGAGCGACTTTGAGCTCGATGAGCTTCTTCTGCACGCGCCGGGTGTTCTCCGGTCCCATCCGGATGAGTTGTTTCTGCGCCGGTGAGAGCTTTTCCATAGCTTCGTCCTCGAAAGCATAGTTGACGTTGATGGCTCGCAGGCGAATCGGGCCTTCCACGACGGGAACGGCGAGGAGCACGGCAATCGCCCGGGAAAGCGTGTCGCGAAAGCCGCTCCGCTCGGTAAGACCGAGCTCTCCATGGGCTTGCTCGAGAAGAGGCTCGAGCGTGCGGTAGAGCCCGGCCACGACGCCGGCGTCGAGCGAGGCGAAGAGCTCCGCCGGGGCGTCGTAGCGACGGTAGCTCTCGGGATCGACGACGACGCGCTCCGTCGTCTCGAGCGCCTTGAACCGCTCCTCGGGCCGGAGGTGAAGGAGCTGCTTTGCCGGGCTCGCCCCTTCGGCCACGTTCGCGACGCTTACCGCGATCTTTCGAACGAGGTCGTCGGCGTCGAGAAACGAGGCGAGAAACGGGTGGCTCGAGAGCCTGCCCAGGATCTCCCGGAGGAAAGAGTCGCTCTCCGAGAGCGGAGGGAGCTTCACGACCTCCTCGACGTCGGCCGCTTCCTCTGGAGGAGAACCCGGGGGTTTTGGTCCTTCGGAGCGGACCGCAGAGTCCGACGGGGGAGAGGGGTCGTCTCCGCCGAGAGAAAGCCAGAGCAAACCGAGACCGATGGGAATGAGAGCCCAGAGCGCCCAGGGGAGCCAGTTGCGAGAGCCTTCCTCCGATGAAGACGACAAGGAGTCCTCTCCGCTCAGCTCCCGGTCATCCCAGTCGTTCTGTTGCATGAGTCATGCTAATACCGAATGGTGGCGGACGTCGACGAGCCCAACGAGGCCTCGATTCGGGTCCTCGAAAAGCTCGGTATGAGCCGGACCGGGAGAAGGATCCTGAACGAGCGGCCGCTCCTCGACTACGAGATCCGGCGCTCACGTCGGGCGGCGTTAGAATGAGCTTGTTGCCAGCTGTCGCTGAAAATATCGAAGCGCGGGACGCCCGCCGCGGAGGAGGCGCCGGAGTCCAGTTCGACCTCACGCCGAAGGACGGCTCTACTCGCGGCGGCGGTCCCCGGATTCGCTGTCCGAAATGCGGCTGGGAGCCCGAGCGCGACAGCCTCTGGATGTGCTCTTGCCTTCACACGTGGAACACCTTCGACACGAAGGGCCTGTGCCCCGCCTGCGGGCGCCAGTGGTTAGAGACCTGTTGCCTTCGCTGCCACCAGTGGTCGCCGCACCGGGAGTGGTACGTGGACGGGCCTTCTGGGGACGAGCCCGGGGAGGCTTGAGCTAGGATCCCAGGCGCCTATGTCGAGGATTTCCTGGTGGAGGCGGCCGGAGGTCATTGCGCTCGTGCTCGCGCTCGCGACGGTGCTGGTGTATCTCCCCGTCTTCCAGAACGAGCTCGTCGAATACGACGACGACTACTACATCTCGCAAAACCCGAACCTGAAGCTGGGCCTGAGCGCGGAAGGCCTGAAATGGGCCTTCACCGCGTCCTATGGAGCGAACTGGTATCCGCTGACCTGGCTTTCGCTCATGCTCGAATACGAGCTCTTCGGGTTCTCCGCCCCCGCCTTGCACGGAGTGAACCTCGCCCTGCACGTCGCGAGCGCCGTCCTTCTCCTCTACGTGTTGCTGCGCATGACCGGGTCGTTGGGAGCGAGCGCCTTCGTCGCGGCGATCTTCGCCCTCCACCCGCTCCACGTGGAATCCGTAGCCTGGGCCGCGGAGCGGAAGGACGTTCTGAGCGCGCTCTTCTGGATGCTCACTCTCTGGGCCTACGCCCGCTACTCGGAACAGCCAGCTCCGCGGCGTCTCGCGCTCGTCGCCTTGTTTCTGGCGCTCGGCCTCATGTCGAAGCCGATGCTCGTCACCCTTCCCTTCGTGCTCCTTCTCCTGGACGTCTGGCCCCTCGGCCGACTCGAGAGAACGCCCCCCGGGCGTCTCGTCCTCGAGAAGGCGCCTCTCTTCGCGCTGGTCGCGCTCTCGAGTGCCGTCACTTTCTTCGTGCAGCGGGCCGAGGGCGCCGTTCAGCCCCTTCAGACCTACCCCCTCGACGTACGGGCGGCGAACGCTCTCGTCGCCTATGTCGCTTACATCGGCAAAGCGTTCTGGCCCGCTCGGCTCTCGCCCTACTACCCGCATCCCGGAGACAGCCTCCCTGGCTGGCAGCCGGTGGCGGCGTTCGCCGCGCTCGCGGCCTCGACTCTGGTCGCGCTTGCTTTCGCCCGGCGAAACGACCGCCTCCGCTTCCTTCCCGTCGGCTGGCTCTGGTACGTGGGAACGCTCGTCCCCGTCATCGGCCTCGTCCAGGTGGGACAGCAGGCCATGGCCGACCGTTATACGTATCTTCCTTACATAGGTCTCAGTATCGTGGTCGCCTCCGGATTCGCGGAGCTCGCGAAACTGGTTTCGCTTCCGCGCACCGCCTTCGTTGCCCTTGGAGTCGGAAGCCTTCTTGCGCTCGCGGTCGTCGCCTCGGCGCAGGTTCGAGTCTGGCGAGACAGCGTGACTCTCTTCGAGCACGCTTTGAGCGTCACCGAGGAGAACGCGCTCGCCCACATCAACCTCGGCGTCGCGTACCTGAATCGCGGCCGGCTGGAAGACGCCGAGCGGGAGCTCGAGGAGGCGATTCGCATCCATCCGGGCGCGGCCGAGGCCCATGCGGCCCTTGCGGGCGTGCGCGGCAGGCAAAACCGCTCCCAGGAAGCGCTCGAGCTCTATCGAGCCGCGCTGCGCCTCGACCCGGGCTCGAGCTCGACTCACCGGGAGTTGGCGCAGCAGCTCCTCACGCTCGGCGATTCGTCCCAGGCGCTCGTCCACTTCCGTGAAGCCTCGGCCCTCGCTCCTTTGGACGGCGATGCTCTCGTCGATCTCGCCGTCGCGCTGAGCCGCGAAGGAAGGCACGACGAGGCGACGAAAAAGTTCGAGGAGGCCTCCCGCCGCGCGGTCGACGAGGCCCGACTGCACCAGAACTGGGGTGTGGTTTTGATGGACCGCGGCGATCTAAACGGAGCGGCGGAGCACTTCAAGAGGGCCATCGCTCTCCGGCCCGAGTACGCCCTCGCCCATTTCTCCGCGGGGCAGACGGCGATGCGCCAGGGGAGCTTCGTAGAAGCGGCGGAGCATCTTCGAGAGGCCGTTCGCATCGAGCCGGAGGACGAGGAGGCGCACTACCACCTGGGACTCGCCCTCGCCAATGCGAATCAGCTCGACGAGGCCTACGCGGCGTTCGAAAAGGCGCGGTCCTTGAACCCCGATCGGGCGGAGACCCACGGGAGCCTCGGTCTGGTCCTCGCGCTGCTCGGGGACCTCGACCGGGCCGCGGATCATTTTCGCACGTCGTCGACGCTCGCTCCCGACAACGCCGAAGCGCACTACAGCCTCGGGCTCGCGCTCGCGGGCAAGGGAGAATTCGCGGAGGCGATCTCGTGCTATCGGCGCGCGATCGAGCTCGCTCCGGACTACGCCGAGGCGCACAACAGTTGGGGTGTCGCGCTCGTTTCGAGCGGCAGCCTCCGGGAAGCAGTCGAGCGGTTCGAGGCCGCTCTCGCCATCAACCCCCGTCTCGCCGAAGCGCACAACAATCTGGGACTCGCGCTCTCTCAGGCCGGGGCGATGGCGCCGGCCCTCGAGCACTTCCTGGCCGCGGCGGCGATCGAGCCCATGAACCCCGACGCTCACAACAACCTCGGCGCGGCGCTCGCCCGGGAAGGCCGGTTCGCCGAGGCGGCGAAAAGCTTCCGGAGAGCGATCGAGCTCGCCCCCGATCATGAAGGCGCCCGGCGGAACCTCGAAGCGCTCGATGGAAACCGCGGATCGTGATCCTCTCCCGTCGCGACGTTCTTCTCGCGGGGACGGCGCTCTCTCTCGGCCTCCCTCGCTGCCGGGGCCGCCTCGAGAGGCCTCACGTGGTTCTCATCACTCTCGACACCACCCGCCGGGATCGGCTCGGCTGCTACGGATACTCGAGGCCTCTGTCGCCGAACCTCGACGCCCTCGCCGGGCGTTCCGTCGTTTTCGACCGCGCCGTCGCGGCGTCGAGCTGGACCCTTCCCTCCCACGCCTCGATCTTCACCGGCAAGCTCCCCTCGAGCCACGGAGCGGACTACGATCCAGAAGGTCCTCTCCATCTCACGCAAGCGATCCCGGGACCCGAAGAGTGGGCCGAGTACCGTGCTTCCGGACTCTCGCCGAGCGAGACGACCGTAGCACTCCTCCTCCGCGAACAGGGCTACCGGACCGCGGCGGTGGTGGGAGGCCCGTGGATGAAGCGGGTCTTCGGGCTCGATCGCGGTTTCGAGACGTACGACGACGAAGGCATCGGAGACGTCAACGGAAGGCTCGCGAGCGAGGTGACGGCCTCCGCCCTCGAGCTCCTCGAAGCACGGGATGGCCGCCCGCTCTTTCTTTTCCTCAACTACTTCGACCCCCATGGTCCGTACGAGGCGCCCTCACCTTTCGGAGGAAGCTTCGGCACGGAGCCGAGCGATCGATACGACGAGGAGATCCTTTACATGGATCACCACATCGGACGATTCTTCGAGGGTATGAAAAAGGACGGGCTCTTCGACGACAGTCTGATCCTGGTGACCGCGGATCACGGAGAGCTTCTCGGTGAGCATGGAAAAATGGGCCATGGGGCATCGCTCTTCGAAGAGGAGATCCGCGTGCCGTTTCTGGTGAAGTATCCGGGCGATGAGGTTGCGCCGGGACGAAGGGGCGAGCCGATCCACCACGTCGACGTTCTCCCCCTGGTTCTCGAACGCCTCGGTCTCGCGCCTTCAGGGCGACGCCTCCAACCCCTTCTCTCCGAGGTGAACGTCCTCGAGTTCATGAGCGCCGAGGGCTCGTGGCGCGCCCTCTACCTCGGCCGCCACAAGCTTCTCTGGAACAGTCTCGGGAACCACGCCCTCTACGATCTCGAGGAGGATCCGGGCGAGCAGAACGACCTCTCCGGCGCCGATCCCGCTCGGGTGGCCGAGGCGGTCGGCCTTCTCGAAAAGGTTCTCTCTTCGCTGCCCCCGCCAGGCGATCCGGGTCCTCCCGCGGCACTCGACGATGAGACACTGAAAGCGCTCCGGAGCCTGGGCTATGTTCCGTAGACTCGGCCTCGCGACGTCGTTGTCGCTCGCCTGTCTCGCCTGCTTTGGCCGCGAGGACCGGCCGCGACTCGTGGTGCTCGTTTCCATCGATACCCTGAGAGCGGATCATCTGGGTCTTTATGGCTACGAGAGGCCGACGTCGCCTTCGCTCGATGCCCTCGCACTCGAGTCGGCCGTTTTCGAAGAGGCCACGTCCTCCTCGCCCTGGACGCTTCCCGCTCACGCCACGCTCTTGACCGGGCTCTATCCGAGCCGCCACGGCCTGACCTCCCACGCGCGCTACCTATCCTCGGACCTCACGACCCTGGCACAGCTCTTTTCACAGGCCGGATATCGCACCGCCGCCGTCGTGAACTCCCATAACCTGGGCCCCGAGTTCGGCCTCGATCGGGGATTCCAGCAGTATTCCTACGTCGAGGAGAGGGTTGAGCGGCGGGAGCCCTCTTCCGAGATCACGGACCAGGGCCTCGAGTGGATCGAGGACGCAGGAAAAAGCCCACTCTTTCTGTTCCTACATTATTATGACGTCCACAGCGACTACGCTTCGCTTCCCGGGTACGAGTCAGAGTTCCTCCGGCCCTACGAGGGGATCGCCGACGGGTCCACCGCCCAGCTTGCCGCCTACCGGGAGGGAAAGGTCTCCCTTTCACCCGCGGACGCGCCCAACCTCATCGACCGGTACGACGCGGGGATCCGGCAGATGGACGCCGAGATCGGACGCATCCTCGATTTCCTGCGCGAGCGGGGCTTTTGGGAGCGTACGCTTTTCGTCGTCACCTCCGATCACGGCGAGGAATTCTTCGAGCACGGGGGAGTCCTTCACGGACAGACCCAGTACCAGGAAGTCCTCCGCGTGCCTCTCCTGGTCAAAGGCCCGGGAGTCCCGCAAGGCCGGCGCGTCCGGGCTCCGGTCTCGCTGGTGGATGTCGCTCCCACGGTCCTGACGCGCGCCGGCATCGCCGTTCCCGAAGGGCTCGACGGGGTAGACGTAGCCCGTCTCTGGTCCGAAGGAGACCGGGCGCTCGAGGCCCGGTATCTCTTCTCCGAGGCCGATCACAACAACGTGGAGCACGACATCACCCGCGCGGTGCGGTACAAGAGCTTCAAGCTCCACTTCAACCGCCTGAGCCGCGAATACCGTCTGTACGACCTGTCACGCGATCCCGCGGAGCAGGCAGACGTCTCGGACATCTCGGCCGGGCAGGAACAGGCGTTCGCGAGTCTCTCGGAGAGGCTCGACCAGTTCATGGCAATCGAAAAGGTAGAGGCCCCCGTCCGGTCGCTCTCCGAAGAGGAGATCGAGAAGCTTCGGAGCCTCGGTTATTTGCGGTAGGCTAATGCCGATCATGTTCTCGTTCGTCCTGGCTCTCGCGCTTTCCTCTGAGATGTCCGACGTCCACCGGAAGTGGATCGAGGAAGAGGTGGTCTACATCGTCACCGACCGGGAGAAAGAGGTCTTCCGGGAGCTCCAGACGGTTGAGGAGCGCGATCGCTTTATCGAGGCGTTCTGGACGAGGCGCGATCCGAACCCGGCGACGCCCGCGAACGAGCTCCGCGAGGAGCACTACAAGCGAATCGACTACGCCAACCAGTTCCTCGGACGCGACACTTTCCGGCCGGGTTGGCGCACCGACCGCGGGCGGTACTACATCCTTCTGGGCGCGCCCAAGACCATCGAGCGGTTCAGCGGCGGGAACGAGATCGTCGACTCCGAACTGTGGTTCTACCAGGGCGGGGGGGAGCGAGGTCTGCCCGGGGCGTTCTTTCTGCTCTTCTTTCAGCGGGACGGAGTGGGGGAGTTCGAGCTCTACCATCCCATCGGCGACGGCCCCACGAGTTTGTTCCGAACGGCGGGCATGTTTTCCGGGCAGGATGACCTGGCGGCGATCGAGAGGCTCGAGCAGCTCTCTGCCGACCTGGCGCATGCGTCGCTCTCGAACGACGCGGGCCTCCCTCCGGACTATCTGACGGGCCGCGCGTCTCTCGGAAGCGACAACGTCCTCGTGCGGATCGAGGAGTCGCCCAAGAGGGCCATCCGCACCGACTACCTCGACGCCTGGCTCAAGTACGGAAACCGCGTCGCCGCGGACTACTCGTTCAACTACGTTCCCAACCGGAGCGCCTTCGCGATCTTCGCGGGCCCGTCGAGCGCCGCTCTCGTTCATTACCGCCTCGAGCTCGATCCCGAGAGCTTCGGCCTCGCTTCCGACGAGGACCAGCGGAAGTTCTACACCACCCTCGACGTGACTCTGGAAGCCAGGGACCCGGAAGGGATCCTGGTTCTCGCGAACGACCGCTCCGACTACATCGAGCTTTCCCCGAGTCAAGTGAAGGATATCGAGCGCTACCCCATCGCCTATCAGGACTCGTTTCCCCTCGTACCCGGACGCTACACGCTCTCCGTCGTGTTTCGGAACCGGGCGCTGAAGCGCTACACCGTGGCGGAGACGGAGTTGGTGGTCCCAGACTTCACCGGGAGCGCTCCCGCGCTCGCGGGGCTTCTGCTGGGATATCGGAGCGAGCGGCTTCTCTCGGCCTCCTCGGAGAGCGAGATGCGCACCTTCCAGCTCGGGTCGCTTCGGATCGAGCCCGCGTCCGATTCCGTCTTCGCCATCGGCGACACCATTTCCGCGTTCACCCAGGCGGTCAAGGCTCCTTCCGGATCCGTCGTCCGTTTCGACCTCCTCCTCGGCGAACAGTCAATCGACGAGAAGGAGGTCCCGGTGGACGGCGCCTCGGGCGCGGCTCTCGCCGAGCTCTCGACTCTGGGTACCTCGGGCGGCGCCTACCTGGTCCGCGCCCGTTTGAAGGGGCCCGAGGGCTCCTCGATCGCAGAGCAAAGCGCTGCGCTGACTCTCTCGCCGAGAACTTCGGTGCCGCGGCCGAACTTCGTCTACCGTCGGGGCTTCAACGCCGCGATCCCCGGCCTTCTTCCCCTGGTTCTCGGGGACCAGTGGTGGAGCCTGGGAAAGCACGACCTCGCGCTCGCACAGTACGAGAAGGCGGTCGCCGCGGGTAACGCCGAGCTTCCACAAGCACGGTGGAAGTTAGCGCACGCCTACCTCGCGCGCGGCCACACGTCGAGGGCGGCAGCACTTCTCGCTCCGCTCGAGGCGTCCTTCCCGTCGCAGTACGAAGTGGTCGCGGGGCTCGGTCTCGTCAATTCGAGGGCCGGACAGGACGAAAAGGCGGTCGAATACCTGGAGCGTGCCCTCGCCCTTCGTCCTCCCGACGCGACGCTTCTGAACGCTCTCGGGGAATCCCATCGAAAGCTCGGGAACGTGGAGAGGGCGAAAGAGTTTTTCCAGCGATCGCTCGACCTGGATCCAGAACAGCCCGCGGTGCGGGAGCTACTCTCCGAACTGAAGTAATCAAGCCTACGAAGAGGAGATGGAAATGAGGACGAGACACTTACGAAACCTGACGCTCGTTTCTTGCCTCTCGCTGCTGCCGCTGAGTCTTTCCGCCCAGACGACGGCGATCAAAGCCGGCCGGCTCATCGACCCCGCAACCGGGACCGCCGAGACGAATCAAGTGATCCTCGTGGAGGGGGAAAAAATCCAGGCCGTGGGCGCGGACGTGACGATTCCCGCGGGCGCCGAGGTCATTGACCTCTCCCGTCTCACCGTCCTTCCGGGCCTCGTCGACACCCATAACCACCTCGCCATCACCTACAAGAAAGAGCCCGAGAGCGACATCTACTACTTCACGTACGTGATGGATTCGACGCCGCTTCGCGCCATTCAAGCGGTCTCCAATGGGATCCAGATGCTTTCCTCGGGCTTCACCGTCGTGCGCGACATGGGAAACGCCGGGAACTACGCCGACACCGCGCTCCGAGTGGCCATCGAACAGGGGTGGGTTCCCGGGCCCACGATCGTCAACTCCGGCCTCATCATCGGGGGAATGGGAGGGCAGTTCTGGCCCACCCCGGAAATGGCGCGCGATCACGACATCGTTTACCCCGAGTACCTCGATGCCGACACCGAGGACGAGATCGTGAAGGCGGTGCGCCAGAACGTCCTCTTCGGGGCCAAGGTCATCAAGATCATGGTCGACGCCAAGCCCTATGGCTACAGCGTCGACGAGATGAGGCTCTTCGTGAGCGAGGCGGCGAGGTCGGGTCTCAAGGTCGAAGGGCACATTCAGACCCGGGAGGGCGCGAGGCGAGCCATCGAGGCCGGACTCTGGTCGCTCGCCCACTCGCGCGTCCTCGACGACGAGCTCCACAAGATGATGGCGGCGAAAGGCATCTGGCGCGCGGGAACCGAAACGCCTTACACCGAGTATCGGGGAACCCCGGAGGCCTTTCAGCATATGGTGGCCGGCCTGAAGAACGCTTACGCCAACGGGGTGAAGCTCACTTTCTCGACCGACGCCGACTATTACGTGCCGGGAAAAACTCGAGGCGAGGTGGTGATCCACTTCCTCGAGACGTGGAAGGCGGCGGGGATACCCGCGCCCGAAATCCTCAAGATCATGACCCTCCACGGGTACCAATGCGCCGAAGTGATCGACGAGCGCGGCCCCATCAAGCCCGGTCTCGCGGCGGACATCATCGCCGTCGCGGGAGATCCTCTCGCCGACATCGACGCCCTTCGCCGAGTCGACTTCGTCATGAAGGATGGGCTGGTCTTCAAACGCGACGGAGTGGTGACCCCGGAGAAATTCTTCCACGGCGGCCCGGTGAAAGGCTGGAGGATCCGGTGAACCTCAAACCCTAATGAATTGGGATCGTTTGTCGAGATCCGCTACTTCCTTTCGCTATCTTTCTCGTCGGCGCGCCAGTCCCAAACCTTCTCGTTGAGGTCCATGAGGCGCAGATCCCCCTCCTCGACTTGAGAGCTGACCCATTTGGCGAATTGGCTCTTCTCGAAAGGGGGGCCATCCCGGGCGTAGATCCCGTAAATCACCTCAGCGGCGGGGAGCTTGTCCTCGGCGATCTCGATTGCGCTCAAGATGGGCAAGGGGGAGCGTCTGCGGCGGCCCTCCTCGAGGAGAGACGCCGCCAGCTCTTCGGTGCCGGGGTCGAACGCGAACGAGCTCGTGAGTGACCGGACGATGGTCTCTTGCCGGTCAAAGCCACTCCAGAAGACCGAGATCGAGTAGTACTCGTCGGCCTCGTCGCCGCCGATATTGATGTAGTCGACGATACTTCTGACGTTCCCCTCATCGTCGAGTTGCCTGATGGCGTGCCAGATTAAGGAGAACTCGGGGCCGTCGTAGGAGCGAAAGGCAATCAGCTCGTCACCCTTCAAGAGAGCGCTCTTGACGAACCGCATCGCATTCTCGCGCAAAAGGCTCTTCGGATTCAGGAACAGCCGGTTCTCCGTCGTGGTCTGGAAGAGCGCCGTCTGAAACTCCCGCGGGGAGTCCCCGCAAGGAAAAATCCATCTCGAGGCGGGCGACGATCGGTGGCAGAGCTCGGCGATGGGATGGGAATCCGAGCCCAGCATGACGAGTACCCCTCCGGGCTCGAGGGATGCGCCGCGCGTTCGGCTGTAGACGTAGATGAACGGGCTTCCCCGTAAGGGCAGGTCGTCCAGCGTTGTGGGAAGCTCGAGACTTCCTCCCTGGACCCAAAGGCGGTGCCAACTGTCGCGACTTCCGTCTCCAGGGACCCAAGGCTCGGGTTTGCGGCTCACGAGCCGCCAGTCGTATTTCTCCTGCATCAGCGTGCCGACGAACTGTCCGCATCCAAACGTGAGCATCGCGTACGCGGAGAGTGTGACCCCGAGCGAAGCTCGCACCCATGCCCTCCATCCGTTCGGCTGCACCACGACCGAGCTCGCGGCTTTCTCGTGCAATCCCTGTCGGCGGGCCGTGAAGAGCACGCTCGGGTAGATGATGAACGGAATACAGAAGTATTTGAGTCCCGTACGGTAAACGCGGTAGCGATATCCGGGGTGGTCGAAATGGACCTTCAAGCCGAGGAGTTGCTTGCCTATCGATGTACCGAGCCCGACCTCATAAATGACGAGGAAGAGGTAAGGGAGCAGTCCGCAAAGATCCTCGAGCTCGTCGTCGGCCTGGATGTGACTGCTGCACAGCCCGAAATATAAGGTCAGCAGAATGACCGTGTCGATACCTGCGGAGACCGAACGAATCGCGCGTCCGGCAAGCGGACCGGGGATCGGCCGAGGTCGCAAACGTGGTGTCGCGATTTCCCGGCTTCGATAGGGATTCATTCGGGTCGTGTGTCGAAAGGCGCGAGCGAGGAGCGCTGGTGATGCGCCGTCTCGTTGGCGGATGAAGAAGAGCGTCTACTCGTCAAGGTAACACAGGATGTGTCTTCTGTCATGAGTCTGAGGCGGCCGTCGGTGTTTACTTTCCCATCCCTTCGTTACACTTTCTTGGCGTTCAAAGCTCGAGCTCCGCTTGGAGCGGGAGGTGGTCGGAGCCTCCGTTGGGCCCCGTGCGACAGCGGATGGCACGAAGATCGGGAGTGTGCCAGATGTAATCGATACGAACGAGAGGCGGGAGGGGAAGTCCGAGGTAGCGCCCGAACACCGGGAAGGTGAAACCGAAACCGCTCCCCACTTCTTGAAAGGCATCCTGAAGCCCGTGCCGGCGAAGTCGCCGATAGAGAAGGCTGAAAGGCGTCTTGTTGAAATCCCCCACGAGCAACGAAGAAGACTCCATGGTTCGCTTTGCCAGAAGGTCGATCTCGCTCGCCGCCGGGCCGACGAAACTGATGGCGGCATTCTCGAGCGGCAGGTGGGCGACGATGATTTGGAGCGTCCGGCCCGGCACTTCGACTTCGGCCCGCAAGTGAGGGCGTCCGCAGGGGAGAAGCATCTCGTCGTGTTCGGCAATTGGATGCCTGCTCAGTAGAGCTTTTCCGGCGACACCCTTGGCGTGGATGACTCGATGAGGATAGGAGTCGGCGAGCTCCCGCTCGAGCGCCGAGCCCTGGGACTCGGAGACTTCCTGGAGGGCAACGAGATCGCAGTCGGCGGATCGGAGCATCGCGATCAGCGCTCCCCGGTCGGCGAGGCCGTTGCCGATATTGAACGTCAGGATTCGAATGGTCACTCCGCGGCCGTCGAGCGATGCCGACGTGGTAGAAAGCCTACTGATAGTCCCTGGGTATCGTGTCCGTCCAGGTCTTCTCGCGGACGATCGACCCATTCTCCAGAAGTCGTCGGGTATACGTGTAATAGAAATTATCGAGATCGCTCCGGAACGTGAGCTCCCCTTCCCAGACGAAGGTGCTTCCGTCGAGCTCGACCACCATCCGGTGGCTCCCGCGAATCGAGGTGTCCTCCGGCTTTTTGTCCTGGGTCTCGTGGGTAATGGTCTCCTGATACCGCTCCGTGCCCCAGGGATAACGCTCGGCGCCTCCGTTCGTCGCCACGACTTTCGCCGCGCCGGTTTTCGGGTTGCGGTCGATCGAGGAGACTTCTCCGTAGCCGGACGGCGTTCCCTCATCGAGGCTCTCGTATCCCGGGAGCTCCGGATCCTCCGCCGGAGGGAGAAACTGTGGTCTCGGCCGCTCCTCGAACGGCACCACCGGGAGCAGAACGCGCGTGCCGTTCTCGCCTCCGAGATGGAGGGTCGTCGTCATCGCGTAGGGTGTCGGCCAGAGCATCGGCCACTGCGCGTTTCCGGCCGCGACGCGGATGCGATGGCCTTTGGGAAAGACCCAAGACGTGAAGTGCATCTCGATGTCGAGAGGGAAGGGGACGCCCGGCTCGATAGCCTTTGGCTCTTTTGCCGATTCGCGGTGGGTTCCGTTGAATCCCGCTCCTGCCACCTGGGTGACGGTGCCGTCTGGGGCGACGTCGGATAAGCGCACGAACCAGTTCGCTCTTGCCGCGTCCGCCGACACTCTCAGGAGTGCGCGCGGGAGCCCGAGGATCTCGAGCTCGTCCTCGAGGGGCTCGGTGTCGTAGACCAGGCTGTACGCGTCCGTGGGCCTCTGGTCGTGGGCGACGTCGCCCCACCACATCACGGGTCCTCCGGCCTCGACGCCGTTCGACGGCACGTATCGCAGAAAGTGCGAGATCGCTTCTGGGGCTGTATCCGAGAGCCCATGGCTCGGCTGCGGATAGAGGGCCCGGTCGCGGATGCGAGCGATGGGCCATCCCTCTTCCCAGCGCCACTCGCCTTCGACTCTTTCGAGGTACGGGCCCGGAGGGTGCCACTTGCGCACGAACGCCGCGAAGCGCGGCTCTTCGAGGATTCCCGTATCGCGTCCCTTGAGCCAGTGATCGAACCAGCGAACAGCCTCGTGCCGCCACTCCATCCCCGGCTCGGGGTACGGGTCGTGGGGAAACGCGTGGGACCAGGGCCCGATCATCGCCTTCACCGGGGCCTTCACGTGCTCGAGAATCCGGGGGATGCTGTCGCGGTATCCGTCGTACCAGCCGCCGATGTGGAACGAGGGAACGCGGAGGGATTCGTAGCGGCCCTTGAGCGCGGTCCGGTCCCAGAACGGCCCGTCGCGCTGCTGCCTTTTGTACGTCATCATCCACGGCCGAGTATCGAAGCGATCGCGGAAGTAGGCTTCGTCGATCCGATACTCCGGCGCTCCCGGCCGGGCGTTGTCGAGGTCCTGGCTCATCTCCCAGGAGTCCACGTGGAGGACGCCGTCCATGAAGTGCACGTCGTCCTGGTACAGGTCGTCGGTGGCGTCGACGGCGATGATGGCTTTGAGCGCGGGCGGGTTCCGCATCGCCATGTGGATCGAGTTGAAGCCGCCCCAGGAGATCCCGAACATGCCGACGTTTCCGTTCGACCAGGGCTCTTTCGAGAGCCAGTCGATCACCACCTCGCCGTCTTCCTGCTCCTGGTCCGTGTACTCATAGTCGATGAGTTTCCCCTCGCTCGAGCCCGTCCCCCGGATGTCCACTCTGGCGACGACGTAGCCGCGGCGCACGAAGTAGGAGTAGAGGGGGTAGTTCCTCCCCCGGCTCTCGGTCTTCCGGTAGGGGAGGTACTCGAGGAGCACCGGGAACTTCTCTCCGGGCGCACCCCCCGAGGGCATGAAAAGATCCGCTGCGAGCCGGACCCCATCCGGCATCTGAATCAAGGCTTCCGACATCGCGATCTCGTAAGCCGGAGGGGAGGGTTCGACGGCAGAAAGAGCGAGGGCCAGTAGGGCGATTCTCATGTCGGAGAAGGATAGGAGAGTCCCCATCCTCGGGACAAGTGAAACCGGATTCGTCCTCGAGCATCTTTGAAGAAGTGACGTCGAGGGAAATCGAGCGAGGGGGTGCCGCCATCCTCGTCGGAATCTCCGGAATCGATGGTTCGGGAAAGGGCTACGTCACGCGGCAGTTCGTCTCTCGCCTCGAGAGCGCCGGGGTCCGTGCGGCCGCCATCAACGTGGACGGCTGGCTGAATCTGCCCGCGGTCCGTTTCCGCCGCAAACGGCCGGCGGAGCGATTCTACGAGAAGGCGCTGCGGCTCGACGAGATGTTCGAGAAGCTGGTGCTGCCCCTGAAGCGCCGGCGATCGATCCGCATCGTGGCCGACTTCACCGAGGAGACCGCGGCTTCGTTCAGGCCCCAGGTCTACGAGTACCACGACGTCGAGGTCATCGTGCTGGAAGGGATCTACCTCTTCAAACGCGAATACCGGGAATACTTCGATCTCCGCCTCTGGATCGACTGCAGCTTCGAGACCGCGCTCGCGCGGGCCGTCGCTCGGGCGCAGGAAGGGCTTTCCCCCGAGGAGACGGTCTCGGCCTATCGAACGATCTACTTTCCCGCCCAGGCGATTCACTTCGAGCGGGACGATCCGCGAGCGGCTGCGCACCTGGTGCTCACGAACGACGACGCGCTTACGCCCGAACCAGAAGCCCGGCTTCGATGAGCCCGCGCCACTGCTGCACGAGCCGGCTCCCGAATGCGGGGTCGTCGACGAGGATTCCCATCTCCAGGTTCCGCGTCTGGCCGCGGTCGGTGAAGTTGGCCGAGGTGACGAGGGCCTTCCGTTCGTCGACGACGATGCATTTCGCGTGAAGGCTGAACCGGGATCCCGCGTCCGCGGTGCGTGGGTCACAGTAGAGCGTCGGGAGCGGTTCTCCGAAGGGCCAGTTCTTCTCGTTGAAGCCGAAGGCGTCGTCGAGGAAGATCGTGGTCTCGACCCGGCGCTCCTTCATGACCTCATGAAGCGGGGCGAAGAGCTCCCTTCCATGGTCGAATCGGTAGCCCCCGATGAGGACGCTCTTCCGGGCGCTCTCGAAGAGCTCCCGCACCACGACGAGGGTGTCGCGGGCGGTGCTCACGGGCGCTTCCGGGCCCGTCCAGACGAGATCGATCTGGGGCACGGGCCGGAAGCGCCTCTCCGCGATGGCGATGCGGACGACGGCGGCGAGCGCCGAGGCGTCGAGCTTTGCCAGCTCTCCGAGAGAGTCGTAAAGATGGCCGAGCCCGAGGGCGACGAGCGCCGTCTCGGTGAGAGGACACCGGAGGCGCTCCCGCTCGAGGTTCTGGAGAAGCGCTTCGAGGTCGGGAAGCGCCGCATCGGTGAGGCCGCGTCCCTCAGTCACGGCCGCTCGGAGAAGAACGCCAGCGCCGGGTCGTGCCCGATCGCGGGGACGACGAGGGCGCGGTCGAGGTACCGGTTGAACCGCTCGCAGGAGCACTCGGCGATGAAGAGGCACCCGTGGCAGGCGGCGCCCTCGAGGAAGCGCTCCGAAGGGTCGTCTTTCGGCGAGTGGCCGGCGCAGACGGATCGTTCGAGCAGAGCGTTCCGAGCTCGTAGGCTCGGCGGAGGTGCGCCCGGATCTCGCGCCCTTGCTCGACGAGCCCTCCGAGCGTGCCTTCGGAACCCGGGCTTCCGGTCGAGAGAAGAATCGCCGCCATGGGGAGCTCGGCGTTCTCGGGAGCGCAGTAGATTCGCTCTCTGAGGGCGCTCGCTGCGTATCCGCACTCGAGGGAAATCGCGGACATCAGGAGATGGGAGAGCGAATGCAGGAGATAGAAGCGGATCCCGGGAAAGTCGGGAGCATCTCCGAGGGTCGAAGTCCAGGCGTCGTGACCGGCGAGTAGCTCGCGGCCTCTCGCCAGGACGGCCGCCCGCCCCTCCCACTCCCGGACCGCGCTCTCGTCGAGGCGAAGGAACACGCCCTCGCCGTGGATCTCGGCCGCGGGAAGCCAGTCCGTCAGGAGCCCGAGTTGCTGAGACTGGACGCCGAGGTCGAACTCGCCCTGAAGGTCCGGAGTCACGGGCTCGATGCGGGTGAAGCCCACCTGGACCATGACCTCCCGCAGCTTGCGGGCGAGGACGAGCTGCGAGACCTTCCGGGAAGTCCACCCGGAGGCGTCGCGGTCCGCGCGTAGAAGAGGTCCTCGGGCCGGGGGAAGTCGCCCGGAGCTTCCTGCTTTTGATCGACGAGCTGCTGGAACTCCGCGGTTCGTATCGGCGTTCGCGCGACGGGCGCCTCGCGCTGGATGGCGTGAACGGCCTCGAGCACCGGCTCGTCCCCATAGCCCTCGAGCGCGATGCGGACTTTCTCGATGGTGCGAAAGATCGGGAGCGATTCCCGCGTCGCCGCCTGGAGGACGTCCCACACCGAGCGAACGGCGTTCTCGAGCTCGCGGCCCTTCTCCGGAATCGAGAGAGCGCTCACCACCTGCGGGAAGTAGGCGTTGCTCGCGGTGCGGACGAGGAGGCGGAGCTTCTCGTCGCACTCTTCGTTCCCCTCGCTCCCGAGCCACGGACGGGTCCCCATGCACGCCGGATTGGTCGCGTGAGCCATGGCGCCCGAGAGCCGTTCCTTTGCCCGGCAGGCGCACTCGACGGTGACCTCCGAGAAGTCGCCGGTGACGCCCTCGTCCAGCCGAAGGTTCGGCGCCGGGCACGGGGATTCTTCCTTCCGATGCGCGAACCAGATCCATGGAAACTCCTGGAGATGTCCTCTCTTGCAGGCGCCGACGAAACGAACGGGAACGCACTCCGTGCTCTTCTTCCGCTCGCACTGATGGCGATACCTTCTCCCCTTGAGGTCGAGACCGTCGCTCCGGACGAGGGCGCGGCATCGGGGGTTCTGGCAGACGAACCAGCGCGGCATCTCGAGGACCTGAATCCCGATCGCGGGCGACGCCTGCCGCAGGTCTCCCGCGGGCGGCTCGACGAAGGCGTTCTCGAAGTGAAGCGCGCGGCCCGCGGCCTGGAACCTCTCGGCGAGAGCGTCTCGAAGCCGCGGCTCGTGGATGACCGTCTTTCCCCGGCCGAAGTTCCAGAAGTCGAGACCTCCGACGAGGACCGCCTGGTCCACGAGATCCATGAGGGCGCCCGCGCCGTACGTGGTGATGACCTGGCTCTCCCGAACCTGCCCCTCGGGGTGGACGAAGGCTCGGCTCTTTCCCCAGGGCCGCGAAGGCATCAGCGCTTCGCCCCCAGATGCCCGCGCTCGACCCAGAGATGGACGGAAGGCTCGACGTCCCGCATCGACGTCGGAGCGACGAACTTGGCCTCGTCCGTTCCCGCCGCGGCGCGCTCGTCCTCCGCGGTGCGGAGAAGGGGGGTGCCCGCCGCCTTGTCGCGGTCGAAGCGCGAATACGCGAGGTTGACCGCGGCATGCCGTGCCTTCTGCGCGAGCGCAGACCAGGCGTCGAGGAGGTTCAGCGCACGAGAGCGCAGGTACTCGACGAACCTCTCGTACTCCGCGCCCTCGAGTGTAGCGTGCTGTCCGCCTCTTTCGGCGATGCGGCGGGCCGCCTCTTCGCCCGCTTCGCGGTGATCCTGGATCCTCATCGCCGCCGCCGGAGGCGTCAGCTCCGTCCCGTCGAGCCTCGTCATCGCGACGAGAGTTCCCGCGAGACCGCGATCGAGGGCCGGGCCTGAGAACGGCGTCAAGCTCGTCGCCTCGACGAACCGGTAGAAGCTCTCGTGATAGGCGCGGAATCGCTCGTAGTGAGAGCGGTCGCGCGGCTTGTGGACGTTGAAGCAGGTGACGACGAGACCCGGCCACTGCGGCTGGCGTCCGACGCGGCTCGACGCCTGGATGTACTCGCTCGTCGTCTTCGGCTGCCCCGCGACGACCATGAGACCGAGCCGGTCGATGTCGACACCGACCGAGATCATGTTGCTCGTGAGGAGGACGTCGACGTGCTCGGGGTCGCGGTGGGGCTTCCGCAGACGCGCCTTCGCCGCCGTGATCCGTCCCGTGTGCTCGCGGCTCGTGAGCTCCACCGGCTCGATCTGAACCGGACGGTTCCGAAACCAGGGGTGCTCGCCCTCGAAGTCGAGCGGCCGCTTGCCCTCGGCCGCTCCGCATCGGGTCCGCACCTCGTCTTCGACGAGCCGCCTCATGCCGCCGAGCTCCCGCAGGCTGTTGAAGTAGCCCGCGAGCGTCATGTACGCGTCCGCCGTTTGATCCGCGCGACCTTCCGGAGCGTAGAGCCTTTCGGCGGAAGCGAGAAGCGTCGTGTATGCGCGAAGGAGAATCGCCTTCATCGACCGGCCCGGCGCGGCGACTCCCACGTAGAGGCGGCCGGGCGCGTCGGGATCGAGCCGGGCGAAGAACGTCTCCGAATCCTCGACCCCCGGAGGCGGGAAGATCGAGAGGAGGTTTCTTCCGAAGAGCGACCGCACCTGTTCCTTCGCCCGGCGCACCGTCGCCGTCGAGGCAATGACCTTCGGCCGGATCCCCTCGCGCGCCGAGAGCGATTCGATCGCCGTCTCGTACAGCCCCGCCATCGTTCCTAGAGGCCCGGAGATGAGATGGAGCTCGTCCTGCACGATGAGCTCCGGCGGGAAGAGCCGCCCGGGAAGGCGCTCCGCCGTCTTCGGAATTCGGTCCAGAGGTCCGTAGAACCGGCGCCCGTCGCGCGCGAGGACCCTCCCGAAGAGCATCCCCGTCTCGCCGCGCCAGGGAAGCATGGCGAACTTGTCCACCGTCGCCACCAGGAAGGACGGAAGCTCGCGGTACACCTGGTCGTCGACGAAAATGACGGGTAGACCTTCGCGGTTCTTCGCCGCCGAGAACTCGCACTGGAAATTCACGCAGCCGACGATGACTTCCTCCGTCTCGGACTTCACCGTCAGGCTGTCTTTCGTGAGGGGCCTCCCGCACCAGGGGCAATCCGTCAGAGGGAAGGGCGACGAGGGGTTCTTGGACGAGCTGTTCTTGTACTCCGTCACCTGCCGCGAGACCTCGGCGATGGTGTTCGAGGTCGCGCTCTGGCCGACCCATAGCCCGACCGAGAACCGCACGTCCCCCAGCGAGTCCTTGCGCTCCTTGCGAATCTCCTCGAGCGCGCAGATGAGACTCGCGGCCCGCCCGAGCTGATCGAGCGTCAGAAGCCGCAGCGTGTAGCGAAGGAGAACCGCGACGCCCAGCCCGCCGTCCGGCCGGTCGTTTCCTTGAAGCCGGCGAAGAACGAGCGCGAATGCGATGACCCCGAGATACGCCTCCGTCTTTCCGCCTCCCGTCGGAAAGAAGATGAGCTCCACGTTGTCTCGGTCCCGGTGCCGGGGGTCCACGATCGACGGCACGTTCATGAGGAGAAACGCGAGCTGGAAAAGACGCCACTTCGGCGCCTCACCGCCCTCGTACCGCTCCGGGCTTCGCTTGCGGGCCGCGAGCGCCATCCCCCGGTTCGCGAGTTGGAACGCGAGGAGCGCTTCGGCATCGTTCGAGAGCACCGCGATGCCCTCCTCGATCCGCCCCCGCGCCTCGTCGGCCCGGTCCATAAGGAGGTCCCGAACCTTCCGCCGCGGCTCCGGGTCCACCTCGACCCGCCGCTGCGCTTCGATCCACCGTCCGTACGAGACAACGAGCGGCGCGAGCGCTGAGCGCAAGGCGTCCGCATCCCCGACACCGGCGAGAGCCTCCATCCCGGTTTCGACGTCCTCTTCCTCCCGCGTCACCACCCGCCGAACCTCGGAGCGAGGAACCCACGTCGTCCGGACCCGGCGCACCGGAGCCTCCTGGTCCGGAACTTCCACCGAGACCCCGTGCCCCACCGCGTACTCGAACCGGTTCCTGAAATGAAGGTCGGAGACGCGCTCGTCCCAATCCGACGACGCCTCGTCGCGCCGATTCGAGCGCGGGACGAATCCCGCTTCGTACGCGAGCTCGAGTGCGACCTGGAACAGGAACTGTTCGTCCTTACGGGCTCGCTCCCCCCCGGCCCGCTCGTTCACGACGAAAAGCGAGAGCGCCCGCGTTCCCGGGGGAAGGCCATGCCCCTCCGCCGTGCCGAGCTTCCCGCGCAGATGGATGCCGCTCGTACCGGGAAGAGAGAAGCCTTTCCCAATCCGCGCCGGGTCGAGCGCCATCCGCACGCTCACCGGATCGCGCCGAACGCGGCGCCAGACGAGCCGCCCCTTCGCGCCTTCGTCTTCCTCCAGAATCTCGGCCAGATACTCGGCGTACGAGACCGTCGCCGTGACCTCGTCCGAGGCCGTTCCCGCCGGAAGGAGGACCGACATCCCGAGCGATGCCGGGAATCGATGCTTCTGCTTGGGCTCCGGCTCCGCCCCAGCCGCTTCCTCGTCGCTGACATCGGCCCCGGCCGCGAACTCTTCCTCGACCGTCGGGTCTTCGATATCACGACCGCCTTGCGGCGAAAGAAACCCGGTCAGATACCAGCGCGAGGGAGGAAGGGGCAGGATCTCCTCACCGCCCGCCGCGAACGGTCCGACGAGATCCGCCTCGAGACTGGAGACCAGGCGTTCTCGTTCTCGTTCGTGCTCGGCGCGCGGCAGTGTCGAGTCCCTCCCCGGGAGTCATTGTAACGGCAATCGCCCGACGACCGGCGTCTCAGCCGCCCTGCCGCTCGATTTCATCAATCGTCGATTGGATGTACGGAATCGCGGCGAGATCTTTGGGACGGCCGGCCCGTGTTTTGATGCCAAGGAGCTCGCGCAGCGAAAGGATCCGCAGCGGACGCCCCTCGAAGTCGAGCAGTACGCTCGGGCCGAGCAGATCCTCGAAACTCCTGCCGCCGTCAATGGCTCCCAGGCAGTCGAAGTCACCAAACTTGGTTTCCATGAGGACGTGGCCAGGACCGATCAAGTGCGTCGCATCGGGCCGGAGACGTCGCGGGTCGTGCCGCGCAACCGCTTCGAGGTCCCGGAGAACGCCCAGGAGCCGCTCGACGTTTTGGGATGTCCTCCGATGCACCACGTCGAGATCCCAAGTGGCCAAGGGAACGCCCTGGAGCACGGCCGCAGTCATTCCGACCACGATGACCTCGACCCCCTCGTCAGCGAGTCGGATGAGGATCTCGTGATACCTGGGTTCTTCGGATGCCACGACGAATTCTGAGCACGGAAGTCAGGAATGACTCGAGAGAACGCAGCCGCTCGCCAGGCGACAGCCTGAGCTGACGGCGGATTTGCGCGCGGTCAACGCCGTTCGAATCGATCTCGACGATTGAGAACGTCCCCGCGGTCGACGTCGATGAATTCCGACCGTCAATCGGCTCCACATCGCGGAGTCTAGCATGGAAAAGGGGTGGAGCTCGCGTCCGAAGGTCGCTGCTCGAAGAACGCCACCGCCTGCGGCGATACCGCGAGAGTCTGGAGAGCTGAACCCGTGAGCTTGAACGGAAGCTGACAGGAACGCTCGGCCCGGCGGACGTCCGTCCGAACGGGAGTCGTTGGCTCTCGACAGCGTGCGAGCTCGCGGGAAAAAAATGCGCATTTTTCTCTTGACAGGTTCACGAGCGCGCTTCGAGCAAGATCGCGGATGCGCACGAGAATGCACCTGGAATAGTTTCAGAAGGCCGCCGAAGCCTTCGATCGACGCATCGACCTCGGAAGTCATCTCGAACGAAATCGATCGAACTCGAGCCGTTTCAAAGCGTCAAAAACACGAGTGCTATAAAGGGAGCATGACCCACGAACGAAAACTCCAATCGATCTCCGATGACGACCTTCTCCGTCGCCTGTCCGAGCTCTTGAGTCAGTCGCGCCGCGTCGAATCCGAGCTCGTCGCCCACATCGGCGAAGTGGACGAGCGCCGGCTATACGCGAGGGAGGGCTCGCCGTCCCTCTTTCACTTCTGCACCGAGGTCCTCCACCTGTCCGAGGCCGAGGCGTACCTGCGGATCACCGCCGCGCGAGCCGCCCGCGCCCAGCCCGCGATCCTTCCGATGCTCCGCGACGGCCGCCTGCACCTGAGCGGGATCGCCAAGATTTCGCCGCACCTCACCGGCGCCCATCGTGCGACCCTCCTCGCCCGGGCGGCGCACAAAACCAAACGCCAGATCGAAGTGCTCATCGCCGAGCTTGCCCCCAAGCCCGACGTGCCCGCGACGATGCGCAAGCTGCCCGTCCGGCCCTCGGACACTCCGTCCAGCCCAACCCCTCGAACTCCGTCCGGGCGGAGTTAAAAATGAAATGCCGCCCGCCCAACCTCCGGTCGTCCAAGCCGCTCCACCGCCGCCCCCAGTGAAGCCACCCGCCATGGCGGTCCAACCGCTCGCCCCGGCGCGGTACAAGATCAGTTTCACAGCCGGCGCTGAGCTCTACGGCAAGCTCAACCGTCTCCGCGCCCTCATGCGGGCGTCCGTTCCCGACGGCGATCTCGCCGCGATTATCGAGGAGGCGGTGACCGAGAAACTCGAGCGGCTCGAATCGAAGCGCTTCGGCAAAACCAGCGCGCCCAGGAAGAGCCTCGCCGAGGCTGACACCTCGCCGGACTCGCGTTACATCCCGTCCCCCATCCGGCGCGCCGTGTGCGAGCGCGACTCCGACCAATGCGACGCCCAGGGACGACGATGCACCGCCCGCGACGGGCTCGAGTTCCATCACCGCGCGCCCTACCGCCGCGACGGCGACCACAGCGTGGAAAATCTTTGTTTGATGTGCCATGCCCATAACGCCTACCTGGCCGAGCTCGACTTTGGGAAGGACGTTATGGATCGATACCGGCGGAACGGGAGTCTTGTTTGCGAGGAACCACCCGACTACGTCGCCCATACAAGTCTTTTCCACATTCGAGCTGTCACAACGACCCAACACGAATTCGTCCCGCGCGTGATGGCATCCCCTAGGCGCCGACTACGTCGGGACGGGACGATCCCGCCCATTGGCCATTCCATCCAGACACCGGCGAGTTAGATGCTGTGGGAGGAATGGGTTGCCCTCGGCGGTCCGTAGTCTTGCTATCATGGTGTCATGAGTCAAAGGAGGTGCGCATTGACCAAAATTTTGACTCTGCCGGAAACACCCCAATAGCGCGGGGATAACCACAGGCCCTCCGGCTGATGCCGGGTAGGAGGCGATCAGGGTCTGTTACCTGGCAACGTTCAGTGATGTGGGATCGCGGCATGGCAAGGTTACACGGTGCCGCAGCCGAGAACGTTGAGGCACCCGTCGAGGGGGACGAAGACAACCTACCTTGGCTTCGTACCCCAGACATTCTGGTCGAGCATCTACTGGGACTTGGTGTAATCGATCGCGTGAGTTTCGTCATCTAAGCGCGGTCAATGGATTCAGTGGTATAAGACTCGGGATCGATTGGCGCGAGGGGAGTGCGCCAATGGCGGTTCTCATCAGTTATGTCCAAGAAACACGGCCAGTTAACATCTCGGAGGGGTGCTGAGGCCGCGCCTGGCCGGCTCAAGTTTTCAGAGGATGCGATTCAAGTCACTCCGGATGGCGCCATTGCGATCGACGCAAGCAAGCTCGAGACGCCGGCAAACGTTTATGATGCCGACTTTGCTTGGGTGCAGAAACGGCTCGGAGCCGTAAGTCTCTTCTTCGCGAAGGCGGATCTAAACGCCAAAGACCGGCTTCGGACGCGCCTCGAGCTCCGCTACCCGGTGGAGGGCTTCATCGAGCACTTCTGGAACAACTCCAGAAACTTCCACCGGATTATCCGAGAATACGTTCAGCAACTGCCGGTGGCATCTGTAGGTGAGCGACCGGCGGTTGAGTCTTGGGAGGCGCTGAAGGACCATTCCGAATGGGTGAACTTCAGCTATCTCGCGCGGGTAGGAAGCCAGTCGGCTCTCGATTTCTTCAACCTGGCCGTACCCGGGGTCGTACAGTTCACTAAGGGTCAGGGCACGAGCGGCCTGATCATCAAGCCGGTGACTCGAGTCCTCACCACGACGGCAGCCCTTAACCATTTGCTCGACTCGTGCGAGCCGCTGGCTGAGGAGCTACAGAAGACAGAGGCTCTCCATGGATGACTTCTACCGAACGGATTTCTTCGAGCAGCAGGCGGATTTCTCGAGGCTTCCGCATGCGAGCCAACCGCGCTTTCAGAGACCCCCAACTGCGATGCCTTGGCTGCGGTCGATGGCGGCTACTGCGCTCGCCGTTTCCGCCGGGTTCTACATTCCGTCGTCTCCCGCGATCACCGACGGGAGACTCGCGCCACACGCAGTGGTGGCGCAAAGGGAGATCGCAGACTCGCCCCTGCTGAGCCCGGAACTACGAGAGAACGCTGATCGTGCCCGCTCGCTATTCAGGGTTCTCCCCTCGGACGACGTCGAAGACCCCGACCACGGATTCTAAGATTCCGTGATCCGGCAGGATGAGTTCTATGCCCCACTCGCCGACAAACTGAGTCAAGGCGACATCCTCCGAAACGTCCCCTGGGGACTAATCGATGCTCCTCTCACAGTGTGTCGGCCGGCTGACCGAAAGCTAGACTCCGGGAAGGCCTCCTACGGCCCCGCGAAGGGGAGTGCTGATGCGTTCAAAGGGCAGGAATTCATTCACGCGGTAGCGCGTCGCGGCCTCGCGATGGTGATGTGGCATGATTGCCAGATCGATAAATTCGAGAACCAAGGAAAACCGGCGGAGAAATGGTTTACCAGCGTGGCTCCGGTGCTTCCGTGCTCCGCCACGGAATGGGAGAACGTCTTTGCGGGAAGGCGACGGGCCTTTTTCCCGGTTCCGCGATTCGACGAAGGCGGAATCACAGAGAACAGTTACGTTGACCTGAGGCACATGTGGCCTTTGAAGCAATCCCTCCTCGGCGAGCGAGTAATCACGTTTTCTGAGAGAGCGAGGGAGGCGCTCTACGCCCAGTTGTTCTCATTTCTGACGCAGCGCGCGCTTCGCGAAAGCGTGAATTGCCCTTCCTGCGGGTCCGCGCTCGCGATTCGCGATCTGACTCCGTCTCTGACGGAGCCGTGAAGCGCGATCGAGAAGCCGATCGAGACGCGCTTCGCGTTTCGAACTCGGTCCGCACGAGTAACGTTCTACCCACATTTCAGGGCGTTTACGCTGAGCGTCTTGAAGCCCTTCGGACCTAGAGGCCGTCCGAGAAACGATGAGAGTTAGACCTCAGCTCTCCGATCTCTTCATGCAGTCCGCTGGTAGGATCATGGATACCGACGACGAGTTTGTTTGGGCTCACATCAACGTGTTCATCCAGGCGGTGCTCGCCGCGCAACGCCTGCTCCACTTCGAGGCGGCGCGGGTCGAGGCCGAGGTGGACCGGTTGCGGGGAACAACGCGGACGCTCCTGTCGGTAAGCACGCTCCGGCCGAGGTTCGACTTCGACGCCCTCAACCCAGACCAGCTTCAGCAGGCCGCGAAGCACGCCAGGTACGCCCGGAAGCACCTCGACGCAGTGATCCTCAGCCCGTGCGCTTTCCACAACCGGATGCTTCGAAGAGCATGGACGCCTGAGATGTGCGAGAAGCGGTACCGCGAGGAGGGACTTCGCGAGCAGGGACTCGAAACGGAGATGTCCAAGCCCGACCCGTGCGACGGGACTGCGTGAATCGTCCAAGGTTAGGTTTTTTCAACCTGCACGCGGACACTGGTATCCTTCCCCAGTCACTCGAAGGCGAGCACGAATGACGACGCCGATCAATATCACGCTCAGATATCTCTTACTTCAAGATCGGAAATTCACTAGAAGAATCGACAAGGAACTGCGACAATTTCACCCTTGGGCCGCCGAAGCCCTAGAAGAGGCTGCGGATCTGTTCCCCAATGTTCCTGGCGATTTCTAACAAATCCGAAAAGCAGTTCGAAGATCAAATACTCCTTGAACGGCGGGCACATGATCTGGGGATCCCCCTCAACGAACTAGAAAAAAGGCTCCAATCGGACAAGTCTGATTCTGCACTAGCAAGCGTCCGACCGGCGTGGATAACATACCGCGCAAGAGGAATCAGCAAAACGCTGGTTATCTTGTGTCAGAAACAGTTCAGGTGGGCTGCAACAGACTTGATGAGGGGTCGCGTCACGTCAGCTCTCGGTCACACCAGGCTGCAGATTGAATCTGTGTCGCTGATGAATCTCTTCAAAGACGAACCCGAGAGAGCTCACGAATGGTTCGCCGCGCAAGATGAGACAAGTGGCATGGCTTTCTTCCATGCCACAAGGCAGGATCTCGAAAAAGTACGAAAGAAGTTACACCTCAACGCAGCCTACAAACGTGCGTCGGGCCAAGCGCAGCATGTTCGGATGTCTACACTGCTCTTTTCCTATCGCATCGCGGAACGCTCTGATGAGGCTGGTAGTCGTCTTTACGCGCCGGACAATGAATTCAACCCAGGCGATGCGCTTCGGTATCTCGACGCATTTCTCGCGTTTCTCATAACCCAGGGCACGGTGTTCGATGCGATCACGCAGGCGTTCGAGGTACACAATCCGTTATGGCGCGTGAGGGTTACCAGGTTCCGAATTCGAGCGAATGATCTCGTAAAGGAACTGGTGAAGCAGTACCCAGATCAAACCAGAACCATACGCGTCATACCCTAGAGCGCCCCCACGGCCGCCCGGGAAAAGGGCTCGCGGTTTGGAACGGGGTGGAGCCTTTTGGGGAAAGCGCCCGATTTCATGCTGGGCGGGTCTAAAAACGAGATCACGCCGCCACCCGCTACGGAACGCGAACAACTGTGCGACTCCGTTGCGGAGACTCAGTAATTTCCTCCTCGTCGCCCGAGGGGGCCACGGTTCGACCAATCCCGAGGAGGAGAGACAAAAAAAGGCCCGCTTTGAGCGGGCCTTGCTGGAAGCTTCAGAAGAGGTGAATTCCGAGATAAATTCCGATGAAGTGCAGGATCAACGCGAATATTGCGTGCTTGCCAAGCTCCACTGCGAGCCACTTTGCCCAATCAAGGCTGGAGTCCGTCGCTGACTTTATCGATCGGCAAAAACTGCCATTTCTTCCAAGGACTAGCTTGCTACCCTTTCGGGTACCATTCACTGGGTTCTCGTTCTTATCTCATCTGACCCCAGTCTAGCGCTCTTGCACCATGCCGGCAAATCGACCGTCCGTGACGGCACGTCGGATTCAAGCTCGGCGCGAACCGTACGTCTCGATGTCGACCCCGTCTGGGTTCTACGCCGCCACCGCCCCGTGAAACAGCTTCCGGTTGGAAAAGGGGTCGAGCCGTTTTGGGGACGCCACCTCGCCGTCTATCCGGCACGACGCTGCGCCGCCGCCGCGTGCCAGAGGTCCCAGTCCGACTGAAGGCCCATCCAGAATTCCGGTGACGTCTTGAAGAGGCGAGCAAGCCGGAGCGCCGTATCCGCGGTGACTCCGCGCCGCCCCCGGACAATCTCGTTCAGCCGGTTCAGAGGGATTCCCATCCGCCGCGCCGCCTCTACCTGCGTGAGCCCGGCCGGCAGGAGGAACTCCTCGAGGAGCATCTCCCCGGGCGGGGTCGGCGGCCGCTTCAAATCCAGCACGGAGCGCGGCCCGTCAATGGTAGTCCTCGCACGCGACATCGTCAGCCTTGCCTTCCTCGAATCGAAACGTGATTCGATATTGTTCGTTCACCCGGATGCTGAAATATCCGGCCCGGGCACCCTTCAGCGACTCCAGCCGGTTACCCGCGGGCAGCCGCAGGTCCTGCAGGCCGCGAGCCGGGCCGCCGCGCCGCCTTCGTTTCTCGCCCGTGGTAGACGTCCGAAGTCGGTTCGTCACCGAACGTCCGAATCACGGCTCAACGTTACACGATTTACCGGGAATCGTGCGATCGACGATGCGCCGCGTCGGGACCGAGGAACGCCCCTGCACGGTCTGCTCTCGGCCGATAGCCAAAGCGCGTCGTCAGGTGTTGTCCTCGAAAGCGAGCTGGGCTTCCTGCTTCTTCGCTTTGCGCTTTTTGGGGGCTGGTTTCGGGCGCTTTCCGCCAGCCTGGCCTTTGACGCGCTCTTCTTCGGAGCGGTTTTCGTTCAGGACGAAGAGGCGGTCGATTACTTCGTCTTCGAAGCGGGCAAGCGCGTCGCGCTCGCCCGCTGTTATCGGGGTCGGGTACGGCGGGACCTCGATGTCGGACCAGCTGTAGGCGGCGAGGACGGCGCGGTCCATGTCCTCGTGGAGACGGCGGAGGTCCAGGATGCGCGGGTCGTCGCAGGCGGGGTCTTTGAGAAGATTGTAGGTGGCGGTCAGGCCCTGGTTGGTGTCGAGCATGAAGCGGGCGCGTGCTTCGTACAGTCGTTCTCCGTCTGTTTCCAAGGCGGGATTCGGATTGGGGAAGGGAAAGTTCTCGAAGCAGTCGGTATTGCTGTAGTTCAGATCGTTCTTCATGGTTGAGGACAGGAGCCAGGTCCAAGCGGAATGCACTCGCGACTGAAGGACTGCGAAAGCCGAGAAGGTCGGAAGAGGAAATACAAATAGCTTCTCGTTGAGGACACGATCCGTTGGTTGAAAGGAGAAACAAAGGTGCTTGGCGACGCGGGCGGTAACCAGGCACCGTTCCAAGGGCGCGATGGCCTCGTAGAGCTCCTGGCGAGGTCGTTCGAATTGCCACCACTCCGAGGTGGAATGAGACGATACGTCGCGTTCGGGCTTTACCTTCGCGCGGACAATCTCGATCAGGTCAGGCCAGCCCTTAGCCTCTTCCAGTGTCATTTGGCCGAAGTTGATGATGTACCGATGGAAGCTCTGCGTCGGGCTCGAGTTGACTTCCTCACCACCGATGTAAGGGAAGATGCGCTCGGCGTTGCGCGGCTCCTTTGCAGTGAGGGCCATGCGCTCCTCGGGGGTGAGCACAAACCCCTCTCCGTAGATCTTGGAACCGAGAAAGCTTAGACCGGTGTTCTCCGCAAGTTTGACAGGATCCGAACGCTCCGGTTTAGCGCGCAAACGCGAGTTGATCTCGGCGACCGCCTCTCCGCCAAGGCGCGGCGTGACGTCTTTCGCAGGACCGCCCTTGGCGGAGTGGACCAAGGCTACGGCGACTGCGGCGTCACCGGGCCAAAGTAGGCTTCGGGTCGCGTCGTAGAGAACGTGGCCGCTCTGGACGAGCTTTTGGAGGCCGGTCGTGCGCGTATCGCCCTGGGCGATCGTGTTTGTCGCGATGAGACCAATCACGCCATGGTCGCCGAGGAGGATGTCGGCGCGGCGGAAAAAATGGGCGCTGTAGTCCGCGTTTCCGTGGGAGCTCTTGTGAATGGAAAGAAGCCAATCCCTGTAAGGTTCACCCATAGTGCCTGAGATTTGGCCTCCGCCCATGAATGGCGGGTTTCCGATGAACGCATCGATGAAGCCGGGCTTGTCGACGCCGTCTTCCGCGAGGGGGGCGAGGGGGTCGCGGCGGCCGGCGTAGAAGACCTCGGGGAACTCGATCATCCAGTGGAAGGCGGGGATCCTCTCGTGGATGTCCTCTTGTAGAGCCTTCAGCTCCTCATAGGGCTCGCCTACGGGCTCGCCGCCGTTTCGGAGCCACGCGGTCACGAGGTTCAGGCGGCGGGTGCGCTCCTTTTCCCGGTCCTTGTCTTTGGCGGCGGAGAAGAACGCGCCGATGACGACGTCGGCGATGAGACGCACGCGCGAGAGGGCGTCGTCGGCATCGCGGAGGAGGATCTGTTTTTCGCGGTCGCGGGATTGGCCGTTCTCGAGGGCGAGCTCCTGGATCTGCTGGCGGAGGACGATGGCTTCGTCGAGGGCGGCTTCGAGCTCTTTCCGGCAGAGCTCGAGCTGTTTTCCCGGCTTCCAGTGGAAGCTCTTGACTTGCTCGAAGTCGAGGCCGACGAGGGAGTCGCCGTGGCGGAGGGCGTGGTTCACCACGTCGTCGTGGGCGCTCGCGATGAGCTCGAGCTTCTTCTCTCGCGTCCAGGCGGCGACGAGCTCGTCCGCGAGGAAGCGGCAGGCCTCGACGAGGAAGGCTCCGGAGCCCATCGCGGGGTCGCAGATCGTGAGTCGAAGGAGGTCCTCGGATTTGGGCTCGGGGCCCATCGCCTTCAGAAGCGGTGTCAGCGTCTTCTCGACGATGGGGGTCGAAAGGCTCCTCGGGGTGTAGTAGCTGCTCGTCCGCTTTCGCTCGGCGCCGGGCTGAAGGACGAGGCGTCCCGGGTTCGCGCGCTCGGTGCCTTTGGCGCGGAACCGGTCGAGGACGTCGAGGGCCTCCTCCTCGGTCTGCGCGGCCTTGAGCTCGCCCGCGAGCTTTTCGGCTTATGACTTCGGGAGCCCCGTCGCTTCCTGGATCCACTTGGCGCGGCGCGCGGCGGGCTGGTCGAGCAGCTCTTTCGCCTCGATCCACGTGCGATTGGGGCGAAGGCAGACGGCGGTCGAGGCGACCCTCACCACGTGGTAGCCCATGAGGGCTTCGTAGACGCTTCCGATCTGCTCGACGTCGAGGGTCCGGTAGGACAGGCGCTGGCCCTGGAAGATCGCGAGCTTCTCGAGGACGCGGAACACGGTCTCGTCGTCGACGGATGGGACTATGACCCGCGCGCGATCGTCGGAAAGCTTGATCGGAGCGCTTCCTCCCGGGCCCCAGCCCTCGAGAAACGGATATTCGTTCGGGTCGAAGAGCTGGCCCTGTCTCGGAGGAAGGTCGAGCGTTCCGTGCTTTGCTCCGAGATAGACGGCGCGGAAGAGGGAGACGAGACGGGAGTAGGCGCCGAATCTTCGGGACATGGAGTCGGGAAATGCGCCATGGTCCTCCTGGAGCTCGTCGAAGAGCCCGAGGACGCTGAGGTTCTCCGCGTAGAACTCGCTCTCGACGGGGAGGAGGTCTCGGTCCTCCGCGTACAGAAGAAACACCAGCCGAAGGAGCACGGTGAGAAGCCCGCCGTAGAGGTGGTCGTCCTCGCGCTCGAGGGCGTCATTCAAGGACTGAAAGCCGTCGCGCTCGGCCGCCGCCTGGAACCCGTCGAGGAGAATCGCGAGGGCGTCGAACACCTGGTCCGCGAGGTCGCTCGTGACGTTCGCCTGGCGTGTGCGGCTTTCGGCGAGAAGGGCGCAGAGCTGCCGTTCTTCCGCGACGCCGAAAAAGCGCGTCGCCGACAAGAGCATGACGAACGCGTCGAGGATGGGGCGGCCTCCGACGGTCGCCATGTCCTCGACCTTGAATGTGATCGTTCCCGTGGACTCGCCGTGGGGAGCGTAGACGAGCCGCAGTACCCGGCGATTCGTGAGGATCCCGATTCCGACTCGAGAGTGTCGCAGGAGCCGAACGAACTTCGCGGCGGGCGGATAGTCCCAGGGGCCTGTCGCGGTCTCGGGTTTGTCGAAGGGGAGGCCCTCTGGAAGATCCCAGACGAGGAGGACGTAGCGACCGTCCTTCGGATCCATCGCTCGAAGGGCTGCCGTTGGCCGAATCGTTTGGCGGCCTTCGGGAACGTAGAGGGAAATCTCCTCGGGAAGGCCGTCGCCTCGGTCGAAGAGGTCGCGGGTCAGGCCGAGGATCTCGGCGAGGAAGAGATCGAGGTCCGTGATGGCGCCCGAGGGAGAGAGCTCGACGAGGCGCTGCTGCGTTCGCGGAGGCTGTCTCTGGAGGCACTGCGCGTCCACGAGGACCGGGATCGAGACCACGAGTCCCTCGACGGGCTGGACCATGCCGATCCAGGTTTCGTGGAACTGGGTCTCGATGTCCGACATCAGCCGCGGCTCTCCGGCCAAAGGTAGACGAGCCCGATGGGCTCGAGCCGCATCAGGACGACTTCGTAAAGCTGCGCTATCTGACGTGGCTCGGTTTCGATCTCCTCGTCGATGCGCGCGAGACGGTCCTCCATGTGCTCGACGTCCTTCTCGAACTGTTCCCGTTCGAACTTGTCCTGGGGCTCGAAGACGAGGCGAAGCTGCTCGGCGTCTCCGAGGGTTTTCCGGATCGCGGCTCTTTGCGCTTCGAGGATACGCTTCAAGGCCGCGCTTTCCACCGCGGCCCGGGTCTGGAGCTTTCGCCCCGCTTCGTGCGCGAGGCTGTCCGCCTCTTCCTGGATGGGCCGCCAGAGCGCCGCGAAGTCCTCCGATGCGGAGGCGCGGAGCCTGGCCTTGACCGCGGTCGAGATCTCCTTCTGGGTCGAAGCTTCCCGGAGAAGGCGATCGAGGAGATCCAGAGACTGACGCTCGAGGTGCTCGTCGAAGGGCGCGAGGTGTTCTTCTCCCTTCGACTCGAGCCACCGCGCGGCGACGGAGACGAGCTGGTCGTGAAGCCGCACCGCCCCCGGCCCGAAGAGGGAGAGCCTTCCGAAGGCGATGACCTGCGCGAGGGCATCGCCAGGATTTCTCAAGATCGTGACACGGCTGAGGTCCTGGGCGCTGTAGCCCTGGGCGAGAAAGCGCGACAGGATGCGCTGGACGAAGGGATGCTGCAGGTGGAGGTGGACGCGGGAGCCGTCCATGCGATCGAGCGCCCGGAAGACGACGGGCATGGGCCTTCGCCGCCTCCACTCCCAGAAGGGCTCGGTGCGGCCCTGCGGCGGGCGAAGGGTGTCGAGGGTCGGCTGCCAGGATTCGGACATCTCGGGAAGCTCGTACTCGTCGGCTCCCTCTATCCTTCTTAGAGAAGCCGTGCCGGAGAGCTCGAGGCCGACCTGGACGGCGTCTTTCAACATCGCGGGGTCGAACGCCATGATCTCGCGGGATCGGTTCAGGATCCGGGCCGCGTCGTCGATCTCTTTCGAGAGCTTGTCCCTTGTCCCGCGCTGCGACTCGAGCTCCGTCGCCGTCGTCTCCTTCCGTCCCCTCGCTTCCTCCGCTTCGTCGAACTTTCGAGGTGTGGTCTCGTCGATGCCCTTCTCCATCACGTCGGCCAGGCGGTCCATGAGGACGCTCGAGAGCGACCCGAGCTCGCGCTGGATGACGTCCACCTTGCCCACGAGCTTCCTGAGAATCGGATCCTCGCGCCGGCCTTCGTAGAAGAAGTAGTGGCAGCGAACCTCGGGTGACGGCTGGAGCGTCCGGTCGATGCGGCCGTTTCGCTGCTCCATCCGCGCCGGGTTCCACGGGATGTCGAAGTGGAAGAGGTCCGCGCAGTGTCCCTGGAGGTTCACGCCCTCGCGCGCGGCGTCGGTCGCGAGGAGGATGCGAACCGGGTGCTCCTCGGGCGGTCCGTTGAAGGCGATTTGCACTTCTTCGCGCTGCTCGTCGGACATGCCGCCATGGAACTGGAGGATGCGCACATCCCCTCGCTCCGTTCCCTCGACCGCCGTCGATAGAAGCTGCCAGAGGTAGCGCTTGGTGTCGCCGTACTCGGTGAAAATGATCACGCGGCGGTCGGACCAGGCGAGCTCTCGCCCCTTGCCGCGAGCGCCTCCGAGCTGGACGCCGGGACATTGGTTTTGGCGGATCCAGTCGAGGAGCGCGAGGACTTTCGCATCGGGAGCCCCCCGATACTGGGCGGCGAGGCTCAGGAGCTCATCGAGAAGTACTCGCGCCCGGTCTTCCGGGCGCGAGAGAGCCTTCGAGAGGCGCTCGATGTGCGAAGCCGCTTCCTGCTCTTCGACGTCGTCGTCGACTCCATACTCGTCGGCGTCCTCGTCGGCGAAGAGGGGAACCTCGGTGGTCTCCGGCGCCGCTCGCCCCACGTTTCTCGCGTGGACGTCGAGGGTTCGATAGAAGGCCTCGAAGCTGCTGAGGAGACGCTTCTGGAGGTTGATGAAGACGAGCTCGCCCCTGCCTTTCTCGGGCTTCACAAGCTCGGTGTACTCGGCGAGCTTCTTCGAGAGGACGAGCTCTATGGAGTCGTTGGAATCGGGGGGCCGGAGATCGATCTGCACCACCTTGCGCTCGGGGAAGCCCTCGATTCCGAGCTTTCGCAGGTCTCCCTTGAGGCGGCGCACCATGACGGCCTCGAGCTCTTTCGTCGAAGTAACGGGAACGCCGCGCGTGAACCGCTGGGGGTCGAGGAGCTCGAGAAGCGCCGAGAAGCTGTTCGAGTGGCCGTTATGGGGAGTCGCCGAGAGAAAGAGCCGGTTCTCGAACTTCGTGGCGACGTCCCGGATGACGCGGGTGACCCGGGAATCGATCGCGTATTTGCTGGCCGACGACGGGGCCGCGGTATGGGCCTCGTCGAGGAGGAGGAGGCTCTTCTTCGCACGGTTCCCGAGGTGCTGGAGAAGGGGTTCCCGATGCTCAGGGCGCCTCAGGGTCTGATACGAGATGATGAATCGCGAATGGGTGGTCCAGGGGTTGACTCCGAAGCCCCTCTCCTGCCGGCGCCGGGCGACGAAGGCGCGGTTGTAGATCTCGAAGCGCAGGCCGAACCGCCGCTCCATCTCCGAGCGCCACTGGAGGCAGAGGGACGCGGGACAGACGACGAGAGTGAAGTCCACGCGCTGGCGGAGCATCAGCTCCTGGAGCACGAGCCCGGCCTCGATGGTCTTTCCCAGGCCCACGTCGTCGGCGATGAACAGGTTCGCCCGCGGTAACTCGAGCGCCTTCCGGAGCGGAGTCAGTTGATGGTTGAGGATCTGGATGCCGGCGCGAAACGGGGCCTGGAAGAGGCGCGCATCCGTCGCCGTCGTTGCGCTCCACTTGACGGTATTCAGGTAGGCCGCGAAATGCCGGGGCGGGTCGATGGCGGCAACGGCGCCGAGGCCGTGGGTCTCCGGACGCTCAAGCCGGGCTCCGAGCTCGAGCTCCCAGAGGACCTGGAGCTTCCTCCCCTGGTTGTCGTCGTCGAGGCAGACGAGCTTCACGAGTGTAGCGTCGCCCGGGTTCGGAGGCGGGAGGACATCTTCGACGAGGTACTGCCGGTGGCGCACGCGGGCGATGTCGCCGGGTTGGGGGACGTCCTTCGAGGCGCGCGCTCCCGCGAAGAGGGGACCGGGCGCCGCCTTTCTGTCGGCGCCCGCCGCTCCCAGAAGGCGCTCTGCGAGATGCGTTCGGGCGCGGCCCGAATCGTCGAGGCCGTGGGCCTTCAACGCGGCGCGGAGCTCGTCGCGGCCCAGAACGCGGACGAGAATCGCGACCTGGAGCTCACCCGACTGAACGAGCGACTGGATCTGCTCGTCCTTACGGGCGCGCGGAGACACCGAAACGCCGAACTCGCGACCGATGGTGACGAGTCTGTCTCGAGTCAGAACCTCGAGGATGCTTCGCTCGGAAAGACCATGCGTTGTCACGAGGCGCGACCAATCATAATCGAGCGGGCGAGGCTTTCGCGAACTCCGTCCGGGCGGAGTTAAAAATGAAATGCCCGCCTAACTCAAGGTCGACCAAGTCGAGTCGCTGGAGGTCTCATCGCGGAGATTCCCGCCGGGGGAGATCTCGGATGGCGCGCTCCAGCTCCCTCCGGGGCGCGAGTTCCACGACGTCGAGCTCCTCGTCTTGAAGACGGAAGAGGAGACGGTACTCTCTCCCGATCCGCTGTCGGTAGAGATCTCGATCGGTGCGGAGGCGGCAGGCTCCCCGGAGGGCGCTCGCGTCGCCCGCCGCGATGCGACTCGCGACCACGACGGCCCTTCGCCGCGTGGGCTCGGGCGCCTTCTCCAGGCTGGATCGGAACCGTTTGCTGAATATCGGGATGCGGAGGGGGAGGGGCCCGAGCGGGATTTCTACCAACTCGTCGGTCACATCCGCGTCGTCTCCGGGATCCTCGGGAGACTCGCGGGCTCTGCGCTCGGCCTCCAAGGCTTCCAGCCGCTTCATCGTCCGATCGAGCTGGCGCCTCAGCTGATTGCGCTCGGAGTGACGCTGGGAAAGCTCGGTCTTGAGCGCGGCGACGCGCTCTTTCAGCTCCGCGTTCACAGAGGGCCGTCCGTCGGCCTTCGGCGGCTCTTTCGCCTCGCTCAAAGGGTTCTGCTCGGCCTCGAGCTTCTTTCGAAGCCCGGAAAGCTCCTCTCGCAAACGCGCTACTTCCGCCTCTTTGACCGCGAGATCCCGCGCGTGCCGGTCCTCGAGCTGGGGCTGCGATTCCGGTTCAACCGCCGTCTCGAGCTCGAGGTCCTCCATCTCTTCGCCCCATCTCCACTGATCCTCGAAGTCCTCGATGGGATCGACGGCCGGTAAATCCAGGCGGTCTCGAGCCAGTCCCAGCTCCTCGAGGATTGTGTCCCGATCCAGCGGCGACGCGAGCGGCACGGCACCGCGAGCGACGTGGATTCCCAGATGGGGCCATCGGCTTCTAAGGAGATCGAGGGCGAGGCCGACCGCGCCCTCGTCGATGGATCGCTTTGCCTCGTCCTCCAGGACCTCGAGCGCGCGCACTTCCTCGATGCCTTCCGCGAGAAAGCGGGAGGGAAAGCCCAGCCACTCATCCTTCCTTCCGTTTCCGATAGCCATGAGGGCTCTGGCTTCGTCCATCTTTCCCGCGTCGAGGGCGAAATCGATGGCGTCGAGCCAGTGACCCTCGAGCCCGTCCGTGCCGACGGCGGCGAAGAGCTCTCGGATGGCTCCGAATTCGTTGAACGTCGCGAGCCGATTCAGGACCACCCGGCGCGTCTCGGGGGCGATGAGGGTCGGGTCGAGCCCCGCGAGCTCATAGGCTTTCAGCGAGTAAAGGCGATCCAGCGTCAGGTGCTCCTCGAGATGCTGCCGGAGCTCGGCCCGGGTGAGCCCGGCCACGTCGGACGAATCCCTGAGCCGGTCCTCGTCCTTCTCGGCGCAGCACCTCTTGTACTTCTTCCCGCTCCCGCAGTGGCACGGGTCGTTCCTGCCCAGCCGGACGACGGCGCGGCGTCTGGGCGCGAAGATTGCGACCGCGTCGTCGTCGTCCTCGAGGTTCCACAGGACCGGTTTGCGTCCAAGCTCGACCAGCGCGTCCGTTAACTCGCCCGAGAGGGGACGGAGGCGTTCCGAAGGCGGGGCCAGGACGGAGAGCTCCGGGTCCCGGAGGATGTCCGCGGCCTCCATGATGAAGAGGTGCTCGGCGAGACCGTTCAGTCTTCGGGCTTGCATCCGGGCGCTCCGCACGATTTCCCGCCGATGGCGCTCGCCACCTTCCTCGACGCATCGCCGTGACGCGAGAAAGATCGCCACCGCTTCCTTCTCCCGGGAAAGGCGGCCGTCGGCGACGGCCGCAAGCAGCGCCTCGATAACGTCGCCGGTCATGTGCCCGGAAAGCCTCGCGAGGTACGCCGGGTCGGGGAGGAGCCGAGCGCCCTCGATCAGAAACCGAGCTTCCACCGGAATCCCCGCGTGGAGCGCCGCGAGGCTAAAGACGGTGAACGCCCGGCCGAAGTAGCCGTCGATGCATTCCTGAAGGAGCCGCGCAACCTCTTTCGGGTCCCGGGGAAGCTCGTCGGCGAACGTCTCGATGGCAGGCGCCGCAAGGCGGATCGCCTCCGCCCGCTCCACGAGATGGCTTTCGGGTCTCTTTCTCATGTCCCCCCCCGCTGCGAGCTGGGGTCATTCTCGTCTATGACGCGCGACGCGTAAAGGGCGGGCCCGGAAACCTGAGATCGCCGAAAACGTGTCGCGGTGCCGGCGCCACCGTCCGACGGAGTTGAGCGAGGGGCTAGCGATTGGGGGAAACCCGTCGCAGCCGGGCCTCGGAATAGAGCTCGAAGTCCTTCCCGGGCTCGGCGAGCTCGAAGCGCTCTACGAGCTCGTCTTCACCCACGAGGTAAGTTTCCCGCGCCCGCCAACCGGCGGGGATGTTCTCGATCGCCTCGGTGACGAAGACGAGGGTCTTGCCGTCGTCGCTCGTCGACTCGTGGACGTACTGATTCACGAAGCCCTCGACGTGGAACTGGCGCAGCACGTGCTTTCCGCGGGCCCCATCGAAGCTGATGAAGCCGACGTCGCGGTGGTCCTCGCCCGGGTTTCCCTCCTGGGGAGCATAGATCGACCGGTTGCGGACCTCGATGAAGCGCCCGTCCAGAACGAGCGTGTACTCGCAGCTCACCCGGCTCCTGCCGGGCTGTCCCTGGCCCTCGCCTTCCCAGGCTCCAAGGAAGAAACGGAACGCCTCGAATCGATCCGGCTCCGGTGGAGTCTGCGCTCCCGAAGGAGCGGTGAGCAGCATCAAATACAAGGCGACAGCTTCCATGGTTCGTGCTCCTTCTCTCAACTTTCCGCCTCAAGCGGAACGTAAATCTCGGTCCGCAGATCCTCGACCGCTGTGTTCCGGGCGTGGTTCAGGTAGTTCTCGATGCAGGGCGCGTCCCGAAGCTCGCGCCCGAACCTCGAGCACCACTGGCCGCAGACCAGAGCGTAAGTGTTCGGAAGGTCGCAGTGCTGGCCTCGATGCACGGCCACCGCGTACTCGCCGCCCTGGATCAGAATCTCGCTGACGCGGCTCCCGGGGGGCACGGACTGGTCGGAGTCGAGCGCGAGGCAAGCGTCGTAGCGACACCGCTCCGGCGGGGTCATCTCGGGGTCGTCGTAGCACAACCCGAGGACGCGCGTCGTCGGCCCGAGCATACGATGGCGTCCCGCCCATGCCATGAGCCTGTCGAAGAGAGTGCCGATCTCGCTGTAAGATCCGACCTGGCGCATCGCCGCGACACGGAGCGGCTCGATCCGACGGATTTCGACGCCGAGATCCGGACCGTCGTCAGCGGTCTGCAAGAGCCGGTGCAGGCGGGCGGCGAGCGCCTCGGGGAGCCGACCGTCGTCGGAAGGAGCCGCGGCTCTCCTTCCCTGCCGCCGCGCATCGGACGGGGTCAACCCGAAATGAGCCTTGAACGCGCGGTCGAACGCTTCGGTGCTGCCATAGCCGGCTTCGGAAGCGACCGCCGTCACCGGTCGGGCACCGTCGAGAAGTCCGAGCCAGGCACGTTCCAGCCTCAGCCGGCGTATGTAAGCGCCCAGGCTTTCTCCGACGATGCTCGGAAGGCGTAGTGGAAATGGTACGGCGAGAAGCAGGCGACGCGAGCGAGGCCTTCGAGCGTCGCCTCCTGATCGAGATGAGCCTGGATGTGATCGAGGACCCGGAGCATTCGCTCGTAGTAGTCGCGTTTCGTAGAGTCGCGCCTGGCGGCGCTCACGCGGCAACTCTAGCCCAATTGGGCGCTGCTGCGGGCTGATAGCTCTTGGGGATTTGGCCGCGAGAAAACGAAAACCCCCGGGGGACGGCCCCCGGGGGTTCGAAAGGAGCTGGAAGCGTCTAGTCTCTAGAACTCCCAGCGAATTCCGAACCGGACGATCCGCGGATCCAGGAGTGCGATCACTTCATGGAAGCGGCTGCCGGAACGATTGCGGGCGTTGGTGATCGTGCCCGAGTTCGTCAGGTTGAAAATATCCACCATGCCGACGACGCGACCGGGCTTCCCCAGCGCGAACGCCTTCTCGAAACGGACGTCGAAGATCCCCACGTTGGGGGCCCGTCGGAAATCGAAGCTTTCGGCGGGAATCAACTCCGCGCCGGCGTTCGGAAGGCTCACGCTGAGCTCGCGCGCATAGTTGAAGCCGCTCTGGAGCTTGTAGGACGCGCTCACGCCGATGTCGTAGGGAAACACATAACGTCCGACGAGCTTGTAATTCCAGAATGAAGTCTCTCCTTGGCCGAGATACCGCTGGTTGGGTCGCCAGAGCCAGGTCGTCCCGTCGCCTTGCAGGGCACGCAGGACGCCGAGACTGCTGGTCGAGCTTGCTCCCCGCCGCCAATCGGTGAGCCAGCTATGCTCGAAGGACGTGAGGAGCAGCCACTTGTCGCTGAACCTCTTGTTCACGCCGATCTCGAACGTGTGGTAGTCGGCGGAATTGTCCGGCATGTCGGGAACGTTCCCGGGATTCGTGAACGTGCGGTCGCTGGGAAGTCCCGCGGGACGGTCGAGGAGGTTGATGACCTGGTCGTCTCCCGTGCCGCGGACGTTGTCCGCGCCCGAGTCGTTGAACGTGAAGGGGATGCTGTACCGATTGTATCGAGCCAGATCCACTTCGCCCCAGCCATTCCTCTGGTTCTTGTAGACGTACGAGCCTCTCAGCGAGAAATTCTCGCGAAGCTCATGCTCGAGGTGGAAGGACACCTCGTCCCCATAAGCGCTCTCCAAGTCGCGGTCGACGCGCACGAACCCTGCCCCGCCTCGAGTTCTCAACAGGACTCCCAGCTCGGGCGACGTCGCGAGCGATCCGTCCGGCCCTGGATCCAGCACCAGGTTTCCGTTCCGGTCGGTGAAGCGATACTGTCGCTCGGCCTCGCCCACCGGGTTCTCGAGAGAGCCGATGTTTGTCGAAGGGTTGAAATAGAACCTGCCGTAGAACCCCTTCACCACCGTCTTCCCCTCGCCCGTCAGGTCGTAGGCGAAACCCAGACGGGGCCCGAGAGACGTGAGCGCCGCAACATCCGTCTGAGGGGTCGAGACCGGGCTGAAGAAGTCGCTCTGCTCCGGTTCCAAGCTCTGCTCCGGCCATCCAATCGAATACCGATCGAAACGAACCCCGAGGTTCAGAGTGAGGCGGCTATTGATGGTCCACGCGTCTTGGGCGTAGAACGCTGTTCCGAAGGTGTCGTTGATTCCCTCGTTCGGGGTGTTGTAGATCCAGACCTCTTCAGGGACGCCGTTGCGATCGCGGTACCAGATGTTGCCGGGCTGGAACCGGAAGAACTTCCTTTGCTCTCGCTGGATTTCCGTGCCGAACTTGAAGTTGTGGCTGCCGCCCCAGTCGTCCTTGAAGTAGGAAACGCTTCCCGAGAACTGCGGCTTGAGCGTCGTCCGATCGTGGTAGTAGGACTGCGCTCCGCTGTACTGATCGGTCCCCTGGTCGTATCGGCCGATGGGGACGCCTTCCGTGGAGGTCGACTGTGTGGAGCTTGGGAACAACGGGAAGTAGTTCCCCCAGTACGCGTACTGGAAATCCAGGAACAGATCGGTGCTCGGCGTGCTCGTCCACTCGACCTTCATCGGCCGGTTCTTGGAGCTCTGGTACCAAGCCGTCTCCTTGGGGATGGCGAGAGACAGCTCCCGGAGGGGCTGCAGCTTCGTCCTCTGGTTGAAGAAACCGATGATCTGGTTTTTGGAATTGACCTGGTAGGTGCCCTTCACCGTGTAGTTGATGAGCTGGCTCTGGGCGGTATCGGGAAGTCCGAGGATGACCTTGTACTGGTTGTTGTCGCGGTAGCCTGCGAAGAACCAGGCTTTGCCCTTCACGATCGGGCCTCCGCCGTTCACATTGAAATCGTATTGCTCGGTGATCGGGTTTCCTCGGGTGAGACCACCGGCGGGTGACACGTAACCGTCGACGACGCCTCCAGCCTCCGCGAATTCCGGTGGGACGTTGTCCGAGATCGTGCCGCTCCCCTCGTAGTCGTAGTACACGCTTGCCGAGAAGGCGTCCCCGCCCGACTTCACGGTCAGGTTGAGGAACGCGCCCGGCCCGGTCTGCTCGCCCATGTTGCCGGCGCCGCCAATTGAGAACTCTTCGAAGCTCCCGAAGTCGAAATAGCCCGCATTCGCGTCCGAGCCCTCGGTGACATTGACGCCTTCGAGAAGAGTCTTGTTCTGGCCGGAGAAGCCGTAGGTGGAGAAGCCCGTTTGCGTACCGGTGTGCGAGCCTCCCACGTCGTAAGAGTTCATCTGGAATCCGGGCGCCTGCGCCATGGCGGCCCAGATGTCGCGGGCGTTCGGGATGTCCTGCATCAGCTCTTTGGTGAAGCTGGTGCCGACGTTGGTGTTCTTCACGTCCACCACCGGAGACTCCCCGGTGATGGTCAAGGTCTCCTCCACCCCCGCGAGAGGCAGCTGGGTATTGATGGTGACCGTCGTGGCCAGAGTGACCCGGATCTCCTCACGCCGGACTGTTTGGAACCCCGAAAGCTCGAACACCAGCGTGTAGGCGCCGGTGGGAAGAGCTGGGAAACGATAGCTGCCGTCGGCCCCCGTTACCGTGACCTGCGGCTGGATCATAGCCGGACCCGAGACGGTGACGGTGACACCCGGGAGAACGCCTCCGGTGTTGTCGGTCACCGCTCCGTCGATGCGGCCTCGGAGCTCCTGGGCAGAGGCGGTGCTTACCGCGACCGCCAGAGCGACGAACAGGCAAGCCAAGAACCTGCCAGACATCTTCATAATAGGGATCCCTCCTGCGGATCAACTGACGCCAACTGGCGAAGCAATTGTCATGCCTCAATTCTCCAAGGGAATCCGCGCCATTCCTAAAAGAACAAATTCATATTTCGTATTGGGTTGCGAACATGAGAGGACCTCGGGCTGCGGTCATCTATCCACTGGATCGGATCGTAAATCCATCGAGTTGGATTACTTCGAGAGGAAACGGATCATCGACTTGGCCCTCTCGAGCCGGACTCCGTCGTCGATCCGCTCGGCGGATTCTTCGAGGCCGCGGTAGCCTTCGAGGTTTCGGGAGTTCAGGTCCACGGCGCGCTCGAAGAGCTCCGCGGCGCGCGCGGCGTTGCCGGCGGCGAGCTCGAGCTTTCCCAAGTTATTGAGCTGGATCCAGTCCTCGGGGTCGTTCGCGAGGAGCTTCTCGAACGACTCGCGCGCGAGGTTCCGGTTTCCGAGCTCCGCGTGGGCGACGGCGTGCACCTGAAGCGCGCGGGTCTCCCCGGGGTGCACCGCCAGGATCGAAGAGGCTTCGCGGGAAGCGCGCTCGAGCTCTCCCGACCGAAGCCGGGCTTCCGCGAGAAGAGCCGCTCCTTCCCCGTCGCCCGGATCGCGGGCGAGCATGAGCGCGGCGAAGCGCATCATCGCGGGCGTGTCCCCCCGATCGGAAGACACCTCGGCGCCGAGGAGGAGAGCTTCGCGGTTTTCGGGAAAGACTTCCACGGCGTCCGTGACGGCTTCGAGCGCCTCGTCGAAACGGCCTAGCTGCCGGTAAAGTCGGCCGAGCGACACGGGCTCTGTCATCGCGCTCAGCATCCGCTCGGCCTCCTGCGCTCGGCCCGCGCGAATGGCGAGACGAACGAGGCCGTCGAGGGCATCGGGAATCCGCGGCTCCCGCTCGAGAGCCTCAGCGAACGTCTCGAACGCCCACTCGAAGCTCTCGGCTCGCTCGAGCGCCTCGGCCCGGGCGATGAGATCCTTGACCGGGGGAGCGCGATCGGCGTCGAGGACGACCTCGCCCACACCGATGGACTTGATCGCCCTCCGGTTCTCCCGACTCGTGTCCCGGTGGAGGGTTCTCGCCGTTCGGAACTCGAGAATCGGCCGGTCGTCGGTGTGTCGCTCGGCGCCGCCGGCCCACTCCGAAAGAGGGGGCGTCGAGGCGGCGAAGAGCGCTCGGATTCCGTAGCTTCCCCGGACGCCGACGTCGAGGAGGTCCCGACGGACGCCGTCCGGTTCCATGCGGCGCTCGAGCTCCGAAGCACTCACGAAAGGCAAGTCGTCTTTCGCTCCCAGGAGCAAGAAGTCGCTCTCGCTCAGCAGGAACAGCGCACTGCTGTCGAAGGCGTCGGTGAAGCTTCCCACGATGGTCGAAAGCTCGGCCTGGCTCAGGTTGTAGATGTGGGCCCACTGGCAGAAGAGCCCGCCCGGCGCGAGCCGTCCCCGCGCGAGCTCGAAGAACTCCCGGGTGAAGAGACCCGACACTCCCGCCATCCACGGGTTCGAGGGCTCGGAGATGATGACGTCGTACGGCCGAGGTGAGAGCAGCAGGTGGTTTCGTCCATCGCCCACGACGAGACGAAAGCGCGGGTCGTCCTCTGGCCGATGATTGACCTCGTCGAAGAATCTCGACGCTTCGGCGACGGCGTCCGAGATCTCGACGGCCACCAGGTTCTCGATGGAATGCCTGAGCGCGGAGCCGGCGGTGACCCCGCTTCCGAGCCCGATGACCAGAACGTCTTTCGGCGCGGGATGAAGGAGAAGGGGAACGTGCGCCAGGAGCCTCTGGGTCATCATGTCGGCCGCGTTCGTCGCGTCCACTTTGCCGTCGATGGCGAGGGAGAGTCTCGACGCGACTTTCCTCACGGTGACCGTCGCGACCTCATCCTCTCGGTAGAACAAAAGATCGCCTTGACGCAGGAAGTCGAGAAACTCGCCGGGCTCGAGATAGGAGGCGTACTTGTAGAGCCCACCTGTAAGGAGCTCCCGGTCCCACCGAGGAAGGACGAATGGGGCGGCGGCCGCGAGACCGAGAGCAGCGAGTGCCGGAACGAGGCGTTTTGGGGAGAAGGCGAAGCCGCACGCGACCAGGTGCACCCCGAACGCGGTGTAGAGAGCGCCTTCCGCGCCGAGATGAGGAATCAGCATGAATCCGGCGGCGAGAGAACCGGAAAGCGCTCCCACGGTGTTCCAGGCGAGGGTCGCTCCCGTTGACGCCGCCGGCCCTGCTCCCTCGCGGGAGACGATTCCGACCGCGAGCGGGAACGTGGCCCCGAGGAAGAAGCTCGCGGGAAGAAGAAGCGCGGCAACGGCGGCGAGCTCGATTCCGAGAAGCGCGACCATGTCGTCGGCGTGAAGGTGCACGAGGTGTCCCAGGGGGAGCGAAAGACGCCCGAGGATCTGGAGGAGAGCGAGCGATGAGAGCGCGGCTCCGAGCTGCGCCCAGAAGAGCCAGCGGGCCCCTTCCGCGCGGCGGAAGCGCGCTCCCGCGGCGCTTCCGAGCGCGAGCCCGAGAATCACCGAGCTCACGACGAAGGAAAACCCGTAGGTCGTCGGTCCAATGAGGAGAACCAGGCTTCTCGTCCAGGCCACCTCGCTCACCAGGGCTCCGAATCCCGAGAGGGCGGCGACGGCGAGGGCAATTCTCGA